>Ga0228711_1002437_pt1 | contig 28590 bp, 14 predicted proteins | sample MedpolnodulmetaG_2_FD_177996 | JGI IMG/M metagenome (GOLD analysis project Ga0228711, IMG submission 177996) | Root nodule microbial communities from Medicago polymorpha collected in Santa Monica, California, United States - brown nodules | ecosystem: Host-associated > Plants > Roots > Nodule... | reverse complement strand
CCCCCACCCCCCCCCCTAAAAAAAAAAAAAAAAGTGAAAGTTAAACATTTGTCTTTATCATTATGTCCCAGACTTTACTCAGGCTGGTAAGTTTTTCCCGCAGATATTGTCATGCACTCAGCTACCAAGTTTATTTCTGGACATAGTGATATTATGGCTGGTGTGCTTGCTGTGAAAGGTGAAAGGTTGGAGCTCTTATTTTATATTTATAGGATCTTCAGATTTTAAATATATTAGTATATTTTTGACATTGTTACTATGTAGTCTGAATTTCATTCATCCATTGGAAAGGTGCAATTTAAATTTTGATTCTATGGAAATTTTGGTTGCTGAGTACAATTGCGTACTGTTTTCCGTTCATTTATTGAACAGGTTCAAAAAAATTGACAAGCTCTTCTGTAGCCTATGAAATAATGCATGATTCAATTGCATGTGAAACTAATGCATGTTTTAATTACTTTTGTGTAAATTACTTGACAAGATTTGTTGTGAAAAATTGTGAGCTGACTGTAAACCTTGACTTTGATTATGATCTGCCGTCTGCGTATTTTTGATAGAAAACATGACTGGCTTCTTACAAGCTAGAGAGAACAGAAACTTGTAGATTTCCTCTGTTAAAGCCATGTCCTTGATTCAAAATTACTCTTGCTGCTCCTTCTTCCTCCTTTCTGTCATAAACTGCGAGTTACTATTTTTCATTTTTATATATTCTTTGTTGATTCATTGTTGTACAACAATTTAGATGGTCAATGCAGTTTAAATACATGGTTAATTATGTTTTGTAGATGTTAATGAATATACTGCAGTGTCACAATTCATTAACCGTCCACAGAACATTACCACGATTTTGAATGTTATTAACCACAATTATCATGTGTATATTTGAACACAAATTGTGGTTAATAGATATCATGTATATTTGAAAACTTGAAAATTATATATATTTGAATATAATTTGGATGGTTATTTGAACACCTGAAAATCACAGCTGCTGATGTACAAAATCGTGGTTAACTACGCTCAGTGGATAGTTAGTGAGTTGTGACACCTTGTTACATTAAGTAACCACCTACTCACATATTCGAAGCGTTGACTTACTTGAATATTCAAATTGTTGCTGATCGTTGTTGTCTAATTTGTGTCAAAATATCATTTATGTTTCATAAATCAAACACGTCTTTCATTTTCCTCCCATTTTCAGTAATATTGCCCTTGAAATGCTTACCTCCTTTCTTGGTTTTCTCTTAAGGTTGGCAAAAGAAATATATTTTTTACAAAATGCGGAGGGTTCAGGCTTAGCTCCAAATGACTGTTGGCTATGTTATCGAGGAATCAAGACAATGCCCCTTCGAGTTGAGAAGCAACAGGTGCTCTTTCAAACAATATTTCAAGTGCTGATATTTATCTAATGACACTAGTGCCATGTCTTGTTTCCCTCTATATGTATATTTTTGTTCAAATAAGATTTAGCGAAAGCACAAATGAAAGAGAGTTGTCTGCCAATGACATTGCCTAGGAATTTGTAAATTTAAATGTCGAACTGATGTTTTAGGTCCCTTTACTATGCTCTTAAATCTGTCAAAATATTGTAGCTTTTGTAGTAATATTTGGTTCTGCTTTTGGAGTTCTGAAATTAGATTTTAGTCTTTCACACCATTTCCCTTCTCTGTTATCATAATGCACTTTTTTGAGCACATACACATTATATATCTGAAGAAGCATGCTACATATATATCTGATCAATAACCATTTATTTAATTCAATTTTTTATTTTAATTTGGGAGTTAAAACCTCTTGCAGGAGAATGCACAGAAGATTGCTGAGTTTCTTGCTTCCCATCCGCGAGTGAAGAAAGTAAACTATGCTGGTTTGCCTGGTCATCCTGGAAGAGATTTACATTATTCTCAGGTGTTTTTTGATAAATTGAAATTTCAGATAATGTTTGATATGCCCCACATTCATTTTCTCATATATTTATATGGCCCCTTTCCAGGCAAAAGGTGCAGGATCTGTGTTTAGCTTTTTGACAGGTTCACTTGCCCTCTCAAAGCATATTGTTGAAACCACCAAATACTTTAGCATAACCGTTAGTTTTGGTAATTATTCTTCTACCCTATGCTCGTTATTTTTAACAACATTACCAGATCTACCTTATGTATGAGATAAGAATTACGATTAAAATGTGAAGTTTGACATGTATGTATATTGGTTAATTTGATTGAACTTATATGAATGTAGGTAGACAAATAACCAAAACACGCTAAATATAGAACATATTTGTTGAGTAAGGAGTTGGTAGTGTATAAAAAGTAAAATGTATTTTCTATTGTTAACACTTGTATACTTAACTCTCAAGAGCACACGTTCTTGGGGCCGTTCCTATGAAATAGGAGGCTCATTTCTATTTTTAAAATAGGCCCCAGTAAAATCAAATCGCAATTCTTTTTGTGTAGCTAAGCTTCATTAAAAAATCAAAATCAGAAGAACTTTTAAACACGAAACAAAACAAAATAAAATTAAGTGAAAGAGAGGTGAAATTTACCTAACGGTGTCGTTTGGAATGTCATTCCTACATCGTAGGGAAGGGGAAAACGAATGGTTTATGCGAAAAAGAAATAATTGTTGTGATTCTTTCAATAAAATAGTTTTTCAAATTGACTGATTAAGTGATTATTCAAATTGATGGTGGTTTAATAGCATCAAATTTATGTCCAGAAAGTGGAACTAGAGTCTAGAAAAAACTCATACGTGTACTGAAGAAAAAAAAGTAACATATAATTTTTTAATTTAAGTGGGGGTGGGTATTATAATTTTTTTTGAGGCCCATAGTTTTTAGAGGCTCGGTTCGGTAGCGCTTCTTGCACTCCCCAAGGTCCGGCCCTTCTTGGTCATGCTCACTCTTGATCTCTCATTTCACTTTTTCTTGTGTCATCATCCCATCTACAATGGTGGTAGGAAAAGGCAAGGTAACTTGCTTACAATAGGTTACGTATGCTGGCTACAGACAAACACATTTCCCCACTTCCCTCCACTAACTATTAGAAGTATGTATAGTCATCAACCACTTTTGTGATTCTTCAGTTCTCCCTCTAAGCAACAACTCTTATTCTCATCCGAGCCTGTTTGTAATATTTTGAAAATTTTGCACTGTTTAGTTCTTTTTGCAAACATATTAATTATTTTCTCGTAAGTATTGACTTTTTCTAGTACCAATATCTCATGGGTCCATAGTCTTGATTCATTCCTTCTTCTACAAGGCTTCTTTATATGCCATGGCTGTTTCCGTGCTTGTGAAACATTTACATTCTTAGGATTCTATTTTCTTTGCTTTGTCAATCTTTGAGTTTGTGTCAATCTGTTTGTATGTTGACACACCTGTTCTCTTTGATAGTCATATCTTGCTTAATTTAAAGTTCTTCCTGTTCTACTATCTTTTCTTTAACCGCATCTTTAATCACCTTTGAATTTGGTGAAGTCATTCATTGTGGTTTCCGCAGAAACATTTCTAGACCACATTGCTCAGCTGTACATTCATGAAACCCACATTCATTTCATCAATGTAACACTGAGCTTCTTCCTCGTCAAGGCCATTTTGTAGGGTGTATAAAGGGCTGAGTAACTGATTCATAAGTACGAGGGACTATATTAAGCCATACAGACTACAGAGTACCGAGAGGGAGGGAGATGTTGCCTGCCAATAGAGCACTGAGATAGAATGAAGAGTGTAAAATGTTGTATTCGAATGTTGCCCGTCATATGACTACGCAAGGAGTGTATCTCTCGGTCAAATCACTAATTATATCCTCAATTATTACCAAGTACTATTTACACAATAAGCATATGTTAAATATGTTTTCCAACACTCCCCCATCAAGCTAAATCTTACTAAAACTTGAGCTTGTTACAAAAATACCCTTTTAAGAGGGCTTAAGTGTGGCCGGATGTACTGTAGCATGACTGTACTGCAGCGAAAATTAGGCTTGCTGGAGGATTATGGAGGTGACTGTGGTGGTTGTCGGGGACGGGTCTCACTAGAGAAGGAACAACCAGTTAAATTACAACTGAATGAGGAGAGGAACACATTGACTGCAAAACAAACACGGGATGAAACCCAATGAATGCACACAGTGGGACAGAAACAATGATAGGAACTGTAGTGGTGATCAAAGCAGTGTAGCACAACCAAGAGTACTGTTATGGTGGTTTGAATGAGTGCTAGTTTGAATGGAGCTGTTTTGGTTAGTGTCATGTGCTGTCATGGATGCACTGGTCCTTCTCTCAAGTGCTAGTTTGAATGAGGCTGTTTCTGTTAGTGTCATGTGCTGACATGGATGCACTGGTGTGGGTTAAGGCTGTGGCTATATGCAATCCCATTTCTTTGCACAATCTTGACGAGGTCTTCTTTAGTAGAAGACTCTTCTTGATCTCCAGCTTGGGTTGATCTCCTCGTTGCGAATCTCTTGTACTAACCTTGTTACCAAACGATACTGGTTTCCTGTTGTGGCTCCACTTCTACAAGATTTTGAACAGTGACTTTGTCTGTTGAATCCTCCTCTATCAAAGAGAGATTGGTCATCTTGATTTTTAAGCAATACTCCATCCTTTTTTTGGCTAAGACTATTGATCAACCGATAGAATTTCCTAAAGCTTGCGTTGACCAACTTTGTATAATTATTTAGGCTTCAATCCAATTATAATTTCACTTTTAATTTGATTCTTCAGAAATATTACTTTCAAAATATATATATCAAAAAATCTTGGTAGAGATTTTATTTTGCTAAAACATCGATTAGTAGTTATGGCTTGAGATATTGAAAATAACTTCATTTTGTGAAATGGCAACCGCACATTGCTTTAGAAAACAATGTGGTGAAGGTTTCCTGAGCCTCCTGTGATGTTTTAGCGTTTTTATAGGCTACAACAGTTTATCTTTGATGGTGGTATTGCACACAAACATTTTGCTTTTATCTCCGGATGATGTAATCTGGTGTCTTCATTTCACTAACACCCACCAGTTATCTCTACCTTGAAGATATGACTCTATCTGCGTTAGCCTTAGTTTGTTATATTTAGAATAGAGCTTCTTCATTACTCCAATCACCTGAATATCCAACATTGGGACTGAACGGAATTTCAAAAATGCAACTTTGGTCTAGGACCAATAGCTTTATAGTCTGGAACTAAGTGATCATCCTTGAGTTAGTTGCAGACTGTCAACCAATGGCAAATTATGAGTTAATAAAGAGAGTAGTTTATGAAAAACAAGGATTATATTTTACTATTAACACGCTTTATACATGATAGCTTTCAAGACTACACTTGCTTGGAGACCAAGCATGCAATCAATCACTTTCAATCTCACAGTTTTTCTCACTTTTCGCTTCTTTACTCCATGCACTAAACCATGGCAGCCATTCCTATTTAAAACTCATCTTAAAATCCTATTAGATTTATAAAGTGTGTAGCAATTAATGAGTACATTTCCCAAGTACCAACTGTCCACCGACATCTACACTCCAAGATATTTCACGTGGGAAATGTCAGCAATTTATTTCACGTGGTGAAAGATAGTGGTGACTCTTCAGCACTATAGAGGAGTACTTGCTAGTTGCTAAGACATTTGGCTTGCTCATTATAGCCTACCATCCTCCCTAGGTTTTTAACTTCTGTAACTGAATATGTATTCAACATTTTCTTCATTATTATTGATCTTTGTTCTTTTGCCTGATGGTAGGGATTGGTAGTTCTAATTTGGCAGTTAAGATTTCTTAAATAGTGGTAAACATGATGAAGCCTCTATATGTTTTTCTGCTGACCTGGTTATTTTTCTGATTGGCAGGGAGTGTAAAATCCCTAATCAGCCTGCCTTGCTTTATGTCACATGCTAGCATACCTGCTGCAGTCCGCGAGACCAGAGGTTTAACAGAAGATCTTGTTCGTATATCTGTTGGTATTGAGGATGTGAATGATCTGATTGCTGATCTAGACAATGCACTTAGAACTGGGCCTCTGTAATTTCATTTAAGTATCGACCTTTGAGCAATGGGATGAATTATATGCTTGTTTTAAATGACGAAAAATATTCTGTTATAATGAAAAATAGTTCTCCTAATTGTGGAGCATCTGTGGGGACTGAAAATTTCAATGTATTTATTTATCGTATTTAAAAGTCACCGAATCTATATCCTTTGTAATATTGAGATGTAGTTCAATTCTTATGTCTTAACCAAAGCTCTGAACGTTGATTCTTTTCAGAAACACATTTTCTGTATCAAATTCCATTTAGGTAGTCAATGCTGGCTGGCTCAAAGACTTCTGGATAAGGTTCTACATGTTTATGGGGTTCAATTATCCCCATGATCAAACAGTACCTATTGACGGTTCTTTCTCATTAAAGAGATTCTGTCTGAGTTGGTCGATTTAAATTTTATAATATTGGATACACTTATTAATTCATATCCAAGTTTCAAATCATTGGATACATTGCTTTTGGGAGAATACTTATGTAAATGTTGTCTGTGCAGGCAAGTTAAATATACTCACCATGAATAGTGATTCTTTGTAGTTTTGCAAATTTGTTTGTGGTGCTATATGTTTCCCTCTGCCAAACAGTTTTTATCTAGATTACATAATTGATTCCTTTATCACAGCTATCTTTGGACAAACGAAAATCCTATTAAAAGGAAAGGAAAATCAATCTTCAATGTATATAAATAGTTTAGAAAATATACTTTAAGAAAAAGAAATCCTATTAATTGATCATGAGCCAGACCAATAGGTTTATGGAGGCTAGAATAATGAATGAATCTTTAGTTTATTCTAGGAGTTCATTTAGTTTGTTCTAAAAGTGGATCTTTTAGGCATATTTCATTAGTTTGTTTGCTAGCATTGTTTATTGTGCGGTATATTTTTTTTTTGACAAAATTGTTATTGTGTGGTTGGCGTAGTTATCTTACCATGTCTATGCATCAACTTATATAAGCATTGGATGTCTCATGATTAGAAAACCAAAAAAATGCATGGAAAACTTATTTTATTTCTATAGTTAGTCTCTATCTTCTTTTCTTTTAACTTAGAATCCTAGTTTCTTATAGTTTCATTAGTGATAGATTTTGAATTCTATCACAGACCGGACCTAATTCACGACCATATCACAAGAAATTTATTGAACCATATATATTTGATAAATTTTTTATTTTTTTTAAAAGAATGTATTTGATAATTTTTGTTTAGCCCCCCCAAATTGCTGGAAAATTGTTATTTAGCCCTGCATTTATCGGAGGATAGTTTCCGATGAAACAAACATATCAGAACATAAGTTTCGGTCGGTATATTTTGTGCTAAAATGTCTCAGATCCTAGATTCCAATAGGTTTTTTTTTTCTTTCTGAGCTTGAGCAACATGGGTAAAAAGTAGTCCCCTATTTTTTGCTTGCTAAGGCTAGCCTTGCCAACCCAGGAGCATCTCAATTGGCATCATGTTTAACAAAAACAAATGAAGAGCTCTCCTGTTCATTTATAGCATTTCAAAGTCACGAACAAGCTCATTAGAAAAATGTTTGATTGTGATGTGAATTTCAAAGATACAAAAAGTGTGGGGTTCCAAATATTATGTATTTTTTATGCCTCCTATTATAGATATAAATATACTTTTTCCTTCAAAAAAAAAAAGATATAAATATACTTTTATATATAAGTTCTTATGTAATGAACACTTAATAAAAAGTGGTTAGTTAAATTATTTACCAAATTATCTTTCTAAACAAAAGCAATAAGGTGAAAGTAATCTAACTGCAGACCCATTTACAATTACGTTTTACTTTCATGAAGTTGTTACTTTGTTTAATTGAAAAAGGAAAAGAAAACATGTCTCCACCTACACTATCCACATTTTAAAGTGGCTTTTATTTGTATTTTTTCGAGGGGAAAGAAGCTTTTATTTGTCGTATGCAGGTCTGTTTTTTTCTCACTCAATGTAAATTCTATTAGAAAATATAAAAATGCTCGCAATCCATCACGGTCCATTTAGTAACAATAGGAAAAGAAAAAGGAAGAGAGAGAATAAAAACATAATGTAAGTATGAGAGAGAGAAAGTTGTACAAAAGTTGTACTAAAATGGTTGTATAAATATTATTTCTCTTTAAGGTTTGACATAATAGCTCTCATCTTTGTCTAATGTTTTTCCTCAAGATATTAATATTACTTGTTCACACTATCAGAAATTGTATTTCCATTTTGCTGAACGAAAAAAGTATATGTTAACTCCCTCAAAAAAAAAATGTAAGACATGTTAACATAAAGTTTGATTATTCAAATAAAAAACATAAAGGTTTGTTAAATGGGGTCACGTGTATACTCTATCTTCTCACTGAATTGGAGTGTGTATTGATTTATTTAGATGTCATCTCACTGAATTGGAGTGTGTATTGATTTATTTAGATGTCATGTCTTAACAACCAACCATATATCATACAACCTAGCTAGGCCTATGGTGAACTTCTTAGCTATTAAACAACGGGAGAGATCCAACTAATATTTATTTATTTATTAATTTTTGAAGAAGAGATCCATGATTAATATTTTTTTTAGATGTTTGTTATGTAAAAATATGGCTAAGCCATTTCACTACTGAAAACATGCGATTTAGTGAGAGATATTAGTGAATGAACTAAATATCTCCAATTTTGATGGATTTAGAGACAGAAAGGTGGATATCTATCTAATTAAGACTCAAATTAGTGAACATTACAGACGAAATTAGTGAACATTACCATGAATGGCAGTGGTGACGATGGAAAGGACTCAACATTGAAGAGTAAAAGATGAAAATACGAGGAAAGGCTACAGCACATAATTGACTATGTCTATGTCCTTAAAGTCTTCAATGAAGTCTCTCAGACTATTACCATGAACTCTTCTATGACTATGTCTACCAACGGCACGCTTGACAGACACATTATGTTTAACAAAGAACATTGACATATGAATGAATTTGCAAATTTTCTACAAAGTCAGAAATTAATTGAAATATTCACTCTCAAAAATCAAATTAAGAGCATCCTACAAAGTCGTATATCCTTTTGCTTGCCAACATTTTACTCTCTCCAGTCCTAAATATAAGAGAAAAATCTTTTTTTAAGTTCATTGAATAATTAATGTATAAAGACTATAATATGAACTAAATACATCATTTATTCAATAAACCTGAAAAAAAGAATGTTCTCTTAGATTTAGGGCCAGAGGTAGTACTTAACAGACACATAAACATCCTTGGTGTTTAGAAGGATGAATTTGAGATGCATTTAAAAGTGTCAGTGACTAAAGTTGAAATATTCATATCCTCAAGAACAAAATTGATAGTCACTTACAAAGTAATGGACCATTGTGTTTCTCTCCTTCAAATAATATGTGGGGATCGAAAAATCGATATTCTAGTCTCTTTAACCAACATTAGTATTCAAAAAAACGATTGAACAAAATTGATCAATATTACAATTGCAAGAAAAGCCCCACAAGTTTTAACATTAATTCATATCGTTTTATCTACTTCTCTTCTTCCCTTTTCCTAGTTGTCCAGATTTGAAAGCATGTTCTTGCTCTTGAAGGAAAGCTTTAGTCCTTCCATACTTCTCAGCTCTTGCTTTCTCCATTAAAGACCTTTCTTTTTCCTTCACATCGAGCAAGAAGTAATTGTCTTTACGTATTTCACGAGCAGCCCCTTTAGCTTCACGCCTCACCTCTCTCTTCAATTTTTTTCTTTCAGCTCGCTCACGGTCTGGATCATAATCTCTACCCTTAACATAGCTGCATCAAGAAAAAAAAATGTCATTAAGTGCTTAACTCGAGTTCCCTTTCTGATCTGACTGGCTAAGAAAACATATTACCAAATTGAAACATGGAAAACGGAAGGTCTTACTTTTCCTCAAACTTAGGATTCAGTAATTTGATTGGAACTGGCTTTTGTTTCCGCATTTGAAGTGGTCGCCTCAAAGTATGATGTTCATCCACTTTCAACTTAATCAGCTCAGCCACATCTTTAATTTTATCCCGTAATGCATTTGGCATATTTTTCTGTTCAGCTATCTCAAGTAGTAATCTCAAAATTGGTAAAAATATTTCTGGGAACGAACTCAAGTTATCATAGGCATTGATATATCCTTGTAGGGTTTCAACAGAGGTAACTAATACACTAGCCCTGTAATCGAAAAATCATAAATAGAAAAGATATATGAAACCACAGTATTTGAAAAACATTTCATCGATCAATGCTCTAAAGATAAGCCTCAACATTCATATCAGTTATAAGATCATAGCTATGATAACAAATATAAATGGCAGGCTCTTGATAGTACAACCCAAGATAAAACAATACCCCGCTGCTATTTTCTTAGTTCAAATTCAAATACGAAGATTGACTACAAAATATCATGGTAGTAACATTTTTCTTGCAAAAAAGGTGGTAATAAATTGGTTTACCTGAAACTGTCAGTAGTGAAGAATGGAGAGTCTTCGGGCATGTCTATTAACTTAAAGAAATTCAAAGCGCTAATCTTGTCTACTTCCTCATTAATGTGCAATAGTGGCTTGAGATCTTTCAGTTCCATAAGATGATATAACTGGCAGAAAACAAACAATATGGTCACTCATTATCCAACCATAACATTCTGGTGCCATCATGAAGTGCAGCACCATATGCATGATATTATATATCATGCAGGAACTAGCTAAGGTTACAGAATTACTCGAGCAAACCTCAAATACAAGAAAGCGAAGAGTTTTCTGTGAACTTAAAGGTACAAACTACAAGCAAAGAAATATCTTATCTGTATTTTAAGGGAAATGCATAGACAGACTTGCACGTTTCATAACAACATTAAAGGTAGGATACACTGTTTTTCATCCAATGAAAGGTTTTATGAAACATTCATCACTTCATCCTTTTTTTTACTGACATCACTTCATGTAATGAAACACAATTTGTTGGGGTAAAAGTTAATTGGGTTGTATATTTGGAACAGTTTTTTTAATATTAAGTGCGAGATCTTGGCTACAGCGAAGTGTAAAAAATCAATATAGAATACACTGCCACAAGAAAAGTTGAATCAACTTATCAAAGATACATCATTCAATAGTCAATAAATTTTGTAGAATGAACTTATTATAAAATTCATCATATGACCAGAAGTCCATATCATTAATATTATGTTTATAAAATCAAATTAGTTTGATATTCATCACTTCTTCAAAACCAAATTCCAAAAAACTAACCCGATTATTTCTTCAAAAAAAAAAAAACTAACCCAATTTAATATTCTAAAATCTTATCCCATTTAAACCTTGCACAGCCTGCCTCTGCTCCCCTTTTTCAGTAATTAGTTTCTCCTTAGCAAAATTTCCATTAGAGACGTAGGTTAAGCAGAGATCAGGTAGTAAGGTACAAATGAGAGAATTCAGCAAGCAAATCAAAGAGGATATTTTTCCCACATAAGACAATGCACCTTTCCTCATTATTTGCTTCCGTAAACAGCATTTTCTTTTTCGACTGGCTATTTTTAATTTTTATAGTATACATAGTATAGGTTAGGACACATGACAACACTAACGAAAAAGATAAAAGGGGTGCCAGTAGAATATACAAGAAAATGATTGACATTTCTCACCAAGCAACACCAGTTTGTTCGACAACAATGATTAGCACTAGTGTTAAGGAATTTGGTTTTCTATGAAACATGTGTCATCTCATCCAACTAAGTTCGGAAGACGCAAACACACAAGATGAGGAGGTTAGTATTCACCATACATAAATAAATACAAACATATGCGCATGGACACAAACAAGAACGTACACACACATATAATTTGAACTGCAAATGATCAATGACAAAATCATACCTGAGAATTTTCGCATGATATATGTTTACTTTCAGTGGTTGCTAGCAGCAAAGTTTGAATAAATAATATTGGTTCAGGACAGAACTTTCGTGACTGTTTAAATACCTGCGTTTTATGTTCATTGTGTGAGCAAGGTATGTAAATGCCATCAATGAAAAACATAGGTCAAAGGCTATTAGTGAACATCTTAGAAAGCAGATTTAATCACCAATAAAAAAGATCTTAGAAAGCAGAGACCAGAGGCTAAATTCATTAGTAGAAACAAATCAAGCTTATAGATTTACATAAAGAATTGGTAGGATGCCACTTTTAATGGTAGAAATCAGACATGCTTTCATCAGATCCTTATTGGTGAATGGTGATAACAAAAAAAAAAAAAAGGCCAAATACCATCCGCAGTCCTTTAAGTTAGATGTTTATGACAAGTTAGTCCTTGTAAGTTTTTTTGTTACAAATTGGTCCTTTTAAGTCAAAATATCTGCACCATTATCATATTTTCATCAAACCCAGTTAAAAAGTGTGCATGTGGACATTTAATCTTTAAGTTGGTATGTCCAAATTCATCGCTCTCAAAACTAGGGTTCATAGGTGTAATATACAGTCTTGATTTGAAACGAAATTGATCAAACACTTGATTTATAATACTATTAATGAAATACTTAAATGTAAAATTAGGCTTGAATTCAAAAATTAGAAGAATAAAATGTGCGTAAGTAATCATGTTTAATAAGGAAAGCACGTTTAGACCTACCACCTTAGTGTTAAGTGATCCATAAGCACTATTTAACGAAGTTGGTTGAAAAAATGGGTAACAGTGTAAATATTATACGACTTAATGAACTAATTTGTAACAGAAAAAAACTTACAGGACCAATTTGAACAAAAAACGTAAAGGACTTATTTGTTATAAACGTCTAACTGAAAGGATCGCGGAAGATATTTGGCCTATAAAAAATTTAAAACTAAAAACGCGAAAGTAACTTGCCACACGAGGTACTTACAGAGAGAAGCATAGAACATAAGAAAGAACCAATGGCAATATCACGGCCAGATGTTATTGGGCAACGCATCAGATATTCACACATCAATAGTATCACAGGAGTCATAACTGGATGTCTAAAATCGGAACATGGAAATACCATAGACCACAATCGCAAGAGACACAGCGTCTTTGAAGAAGGCCAACTGCTACTTTCTGTGATAGCAGAAGAATTTCACATCATTTGCTGCTTAAACATCTACCAATTCATAGTTCTTGATAAAAGTTAAGGCAGAGACGGAAAGTATTCAAGTTAAATTCATTCTGACCTGCGTTTTTTATACTCTCAACAAATTGCTTTCTAGTGATTTCTATTCTGCGACGAGCACATATTGCAGCAAAGTATGGGATTTCCGTACTCATCTCTATTAATGGTTTCACTAGCATGTTAATCAATTCAACGTTCAACATTTTCTTATTTGCCAAAACAGCAAAATACTGCAATAATACTCCATAAAATACCTGAAAAGAGAAATACGGTTATAAATACATATAATTAGAAGTACAATAATCATGAGCACAAGTTCCTCATAAAATATTTAGGAACAGAATGTAAGAGAGTCGTTCATTAACCAACTAAGCAAATTAGTCTATTAAATCTGGGTATTGCAAACTGGATTGGGCTACAAAAGAATGCAAACAACCACAGGCACGTGCTTTCTACATACTTCTTTACACTCCATGAACTTTTTCAAATTAAACCATGCAATACATCAATAACAACATAACCAACCTCTATTAACTAGATTATATCAATCTAATGAGTTTGAACTTGTTTTAATTAGTTTTAGGTGCTATATAATGGGATTATTCAGATGTTCTTTATTACAAAATGTTTTCTTGTATTTTATTGGTTGTTAAGCAGGGGAGCAGTCTCCTCCAAAAAGAAAAAAACAGGGGAGCAGTCTCCTAGAAAAAGAAAAAAAACAGGGGAGCAGCCCCCTGTTAGCTGTGTACCATATATGTTGACCAATTCTTTTTTCTCTCAATTTCTACAAGTCTTGTAGGGCAGTAGGTATGAAGCAACAGTAATCAGTCTCCTATAGGGAATAATTGTAGCACCAGCAAAATTGTAAATGGAATATAGTTTGACAGCAATTTTAGAAATTGAAATAAAGATTTTTCAATGATTGTCAATAATGCCACATAATAGTTTAATATAACAGTTAAAACTCGGGTTGAAAAGTCCAAGAGATCACACTTCTCGTGTAAAACAGTCGGTGGATTCAGTAAACATGAATACAAGCACCAAGGAGATATGGATCAAAACAATTAGTTAATATAAAGATAAGTTTCTTACTTGTACTTTCTTTCGATTTTCTGCAGCAAGTGTGATCGGATTGCTTTTCCGAATCCGATTGATGATTAAGATAGTGTCAGAATTTGAACGTTTATCCACCAGTGAACATAATTCTTCAAAGGTCTTCGGAGCTTCAATTATATAAGGAATCTCTAACTCTTTCGACATTTTCCCCCCAAGGACTATCTTCTTGGTATCTAAAGAACCATTATCTCCCTTTACACTTTCAACAGAGTCATTTCTCTTTGCTTTTTTATGAATCCCAACATTCAATCCTTTTACCTTATCAACTTCTTCTGCAGCTCTTTCTTCGTCCTTGTCATCAACTTCATCTTCTGAACCAGCACTGATATCATCATCTTCACCTTCTGAACCTGCACTGATATCATCATCATCACTCTGTTCCCAATCTTTCAAAGTAGTATTCTTATCGTTTTCATCAAGATCATCCTCAGATCCTTCATCAGAATCTTCAGACCTTTCCGAATCATCAGAATCTTCATCATCATCATCTTCACTAGAAGAACCCTCCTCCTCATCTCTTCTCTCAAGAATCTCATCAACCCAACCCTTTTTAGTCATAGTTTCTTCATCGACAGAGAAGGAATCGCCAAGGTCATCACCAGAGAGAGATCTTGGTTTCTCTTTTGATGGCTTTTCTGATTCTTCATCGTCTTCTTCACTCGAATCTTCAGCAGCGGCCATTCTCTTCTGCCGTTTTTTCTGAAATTATGGATAAAAGTATTAAGTATCTGACTCGTAAAAAATAAGTATTTCCACAATTTTTACTCCCATGTGCAGCGGGCCCATTTCCATGACTATCACCAAGATACACAGGGTTACAAAGCCAACAACCTTGCAAGTGACGGCATTGCCGAGGCTCACTCGTTGTCAACATTAGTACACTATACATATTACAATAAAATATGAACATCAATCCTGCATTAATTAAGCTACGTAGTTTTGGGTTCATCCCAGTTTATACACTTTGGCCAAAACAAGTCATCTAAACCATCTTAAAACAAAGCTCAGATATACAACCAAGATTGGAGATCAGTTAAATGTTTAAAAAATGTGATAAAATACTAAAAGTAATTTATTAATTGTATAATAACAAACTTATATCTAAAAGTCATGTTATCATACCTCCAACTCCTCTAGACGTTCTCTTTCCTCCTGATCAATCTCTTCCGTTGTCTTCAGCCTATCTGAAGGACGAGCACGCATTTCAAATCCCATTTGTCTGACAAGTTGGTCATATTCATCTGGCTTTTCCTGCCATAAAGAGAAAGTTGGAATATAGGATGTTCTTATAAAAAGAAGATATCAGGGCAAGAAAAACCCTCGAGGATAAATAATGGTACCTGAACAGAATTATTCATTGTCCGTTTAGCAGACAAGCTATCTTTATCACTTTTTTCATTTGAAATACTACTGTTCACCAGAGCCTTCAAAGCTTTCATCTTGTTTGGCTCAGTCAGAGCCAACAAGGCCTCAGAATGAGCCAGAGAAGTGAAGTCCTTATCTAATCCTTCCAGCAAGTCTTCATCTTTTTCCTTTTCTTTTGCTTTTTCAGCCTGGAAAATATTAGAGTGAAAGAAAAGAAAGTGAACAAGTTGTAGACGACAAATAAACTAACAGAGCCCTGATTTAAGAAATATCGCACACCTTGTAAAACTTGCTTTTTGCAATAACTTCGTTCATCACTTCCTTCTTGGTTTTATGTCTCTGTAGGATAAGTCACCAGTCAGAAACAGCTTCAAAGCATTTTAAATAAAGTGACATTTGTGAAAAGTTTAAAAAGGAATTGATATCAAGACAAGATTCCCTATAGTCACTGAAACAGAAATAACTGGTAGATTACAGAAAGCACTCATGGTTCATAATGCTTCCCTAAAGTCACGGTAATAGAAGAAAAATATATATAAGAAAATAGTAAGGGAGCCATCATTGACAGCATAACAGGCCTTACATTTTCCCCACCGTCAGCTAGACCAGCTTCCCCTGGACTATGCATACCATGAGCATTATGACGCCGGCCCAAATCTGAAATATCTGCAAAATCAATATTCAACATAACTTACATCACAAAAATAAAACTTCAAGATAGAGCAAAATAGAAGACAGCTAAAACAAACAGTATAAACATGGTATGTAGAGCTCAATAGCTAATTAATCATCCAAGTTAATTATCAAATCATACAAGTTCCAATCAGCAAATAAACCATTAACATGTTATATTAGGTAAACAGAAACTGATATGAATTCTACGTACCATCAGTTTCATCATCATCTTCCCCAAGTATCTCATCTTCAAAGTCATCCCTTCCAAGACCATCAATTCCTTCAAATTCATCATCACCTTCTTCTGCCAAGTGATACTTGCTTTTCTTACTCGATTTCACATTCAACTACAATTTCACAAAATTTTCAAGGACAAAAATTCAAAATTAAAGACTGTTTCAATTCTCTTATCAGAAAAAGTTCTTTATGAATGATGAATGTAGTACCTGACGTTCCCGCTGCGATCTCAAAATAGCTTTACCAAAATCATCAAGCCCTTCATCATTCTCACCGATTCTTCTATCAATAAACTCGGACGATTTCGTACTCTGCTCATACTCTTTAAGCAACGTCTTCTTCCTCTTCTCAATAGCAAGAGAACGTGCCAACCCCATTCGTTTCGTATCTCCTTTCCGCTTCTGACCCATTACTTCGAATTTCCTACGTGACCAGATTGACTCGAATGGGTTGCTGTTTGTTTTTTGAGCTTTTGCTTTCATGGCTACTGCTTCAGGACCCATCTTGTTGTTGTTCTTCTTCTTCTTCTTGCTGGTGGTGGTTCCGTTGGCGATGCTGCGTTTCGATGATTTCGCCATTGTTGGGTTTGGTTTTGAGCGGCAGGCGGCGGGTGAAGAAGAAGGGATACTCTCTGTTTTAGTGGGAAACAATTGGACGAGGTAGAGAAGAAAGAATTAGGGTTTTTCGAAACAACAAAAAAATGGAAAGAAAAAGAATGGTTTTTTTTTGGGCTAAAACAATTCTTTTTTAAATTTTTGAAAGGAAAAGGTTATGTAATTCATAAAAATGAATCAAGAATATTAAGTGAGATCTTGCTTGAAATTAAAAATTGACTTGAAAGCAAATAAAAAATTAATGAGTTGCCTCATGTTTAGCGCTCGTTTAACGTCAATAGCCTCACGGCTGAATCTACGGTGTGTTCTTCAGCCTTTTATCAACAAATTCACTATCTTTTGTCTAATCTTCTTCATCAGGATCATCCACTAGCCTCAACTTTGAATTCCCTGCCTTCTACCTCTTTGATTACTTCATGTGTTCCCTTCTACTACTTCTGCCAAATTCTCCTTAGCTTGTTGCTTTGTTGTTGTTGATTGTTATTAAGAATCCAATGAAAGTGTGAAAATGATTCATTAACTGAAAAAGTGATTACAAGATAGTATATGTATACTAGTTGCTAATTGTACTATCTTAAAAGGATTGTACTATCCTCAAGCTAGAGTACAATGCAAACTAATTACTTGTACTACAGGTTTTCTTACTATTATTCTCATCATCATTTGAATTATCATTTTGCAATATTCCCCCACAAGTTGGAGGTTGGTAGATATCTAACAACCCTAACTTGGATAACAAGAGATTAAAAGGTTGTGGAAACAAGAATTTAGTAAAAAAAATATGCTAATTGATCATGAGTGGTGACTGGTAAAAGCTTGAAGAGGTCAGCTTGAAGTTTTTCCCTCACAATGCGACAATCAATCTCAAGGTGTTTGGTTCTTTCATGAAACACTATATTGGCTGCAATATGCATAGCACTTTGATTGTCACAGTACAAAACTGGAAGCCGAACACAATCAACATCCCTGAGAAGATAGAGTAGCCACTGAAGCTCATAGGTTGCAGAACATGGCCTTATACTCAGCTTCAGAATAAGATCTGGATACAGTAGGTTGTTTCTTTGTTCTCCATGATATGAGAGACTGTCGCAGATGTAAGCATGAACCTCTAGGGAAGAAAATGCCACGACCTGGAGACCCTTAAAGAAAATTGAGAACTCTTAGAGTAGCGTTATAGTGCGTTTGAGTAGGTTTACTCAAAAATTGACTGAGTTGTTATGTGATGAAAGTGATGTCTAGTCTAGTTGTATTCAAATCGATCAATCTCCCTATCAACCTTTGTCATACCCCATTTTTTGACCGTTTAAAACTCATTTTAATCGTATTTTTAAAAGCCGAGAATTTTCGCCGTTTCAGACGAAATTTTGGCAGAGAAGTATTTTAAAATACCTCATTTTTGGTTGTTTTTTACGTTTTTATTATTCTTTTTATTTTTAGTCATTTCTTTTTATTACTTCTTTTTTATTACTTTAATTCAATGTTTTATTTGTATTTTACTTTAAATTTCGATTTTTTTTGTTTTTTTATTTATAATTTGTTTTATTTACTTTCTATCTTTTTTATTTATTTAATAAGTTTATTTTATCTTTATGTCATTTTTGTCCATAATTTGTCCAGCTCAATAGGGGCATTTTCATTCATATCCACTAGAAGGGACACCTCACTCTTTTTTCCAGCACATGAACCTGAGGGACCATTTTTTTTGTGTAGCACTCACCCATACAGTACATGGTACACCTGCAATTAACCCTATAAACAGCCGGTGTAAATACACACCCAATGATTGGGCTCAAAAATATAGAAATTTTTGTGAGGAGACCCTAATTTTTCTATCATTTGTGGCGCCTTTGAGTGATCAGTAAGAGCAAAGAAGAAACTGTCGCAACCCATTTTCCATACCACTCAGCCACCAACAAAGAACAAACACAAACGAACAATTCTCAAACCCACACAACAATGTCAACCAAATACGATAACCACCTTCAGTGAACCATAAAACTCATAACAAATAATAACATAATCGAACAAAGAGAAATAGAGAAGGTAATTGTTCGTTCACCTCTGTCAGGATCCGGTCTTCTTTGGTGAAGAACCGTTTTAATTTTGTTTTAAGAACCGGAGATTTAAAAAGTTTTTTCGGATTTCAAATGTAGATCTAGGTTTACTGTCAACTTTTTTCAAATTTTTGAGCTTGGATTTGTGTTTAGGATAGAAAAGAAATTCTAAATATGTGTTTATTTTTTAAAATGAGGCGGTTTGGTCAAACTCTAACGGCGGCGTTGCCACCCTAGGGTGGTCGGCCACCGCACCGGAGTAGAAAAGGAGATCAGAGAAGAAGGTCTATTTGCAGAGAGTCTCTCTCTAAGTAGAGACTTAGAGAGAGAAAGAAGGATGGGTTGTGAGTTTTTTGGCTGAATTCTGTTTATATACTCTGTTTCTTTTAATTTAATCCTATATGCGCGATATTATGGTGTTTCCACACACCTTCAAGGTTGTACCGTCAAATCTTTGATTTTACGGCCAATGTGCTTTCCTGTGTGCATGACTCTACCATTGCTTACTGTACTCCATTGTTTTTAAGTCTTTGGATCTAGATCCAATGGCTGAGATCTAATCTTCGAAGCCCGCTGGATCTTACTAGGCCCAACTGTTCTCTGATTTCTTTTCTCTATTTTTTTACTCCTGTAACTCCTAATTTAATTTTATACCCCCCTTCCCTTTAATATTTTTTCTTCTTCTTTTTTAAAAACCCTTTAATTTTTGTTAGTTGTTATTTTTACTTTTTTTTATTATTATTGCATTTTATTTTTATTTAGTTTTCTTTAGTTTATTTATTTACATTAGTGTAGTTTATTTTATTCCATTTTTATTTATAGCTAGTTTATTTTATTTGCTTTTATTTATTATTTAGTTTTATTTTTATGTTTATTAGGATTATAATCATCTCATCCATTTTTATTTCTTGTCATTTATATTATTGAAGCATTAGAATGTTCTTAGGACTAATGTAAATACATTTATGCATTTTATTTTTCTTGTCATTTATATTTTTGAGATTTTAGAATGTATCTAAGAATGATGTAAATACATAAATGAGAGTATACACCGACACATACACATTTATTTATTCTGCTTTATGTCAAGACTTTAACCAAGATCAAAATCAATTAGAGACAAATTAGAGATTAATTAATGACAAATTAAGGATTTTAAAATCAAACAACTAGTAGTTTTAGGTTAATTCCAAGGAAGTGGGATTTTTACTTTGGATCCAATATCCTTTGTAAAATCCTCCACGCTTTATTTTATTTTGTCACGCTTAGTTGTTTAAACTTTAATTAGCTCACATCAAAAATAAAAAAAAATTAAAATATGCAAAACTCAAAAAAATATTTTCTTAACAAACCTTGGATTTTAACCCAAGTGTTTATGATGACATCTCGTCATTACGTAATTGTATATGTAGTTTGATCACATTTTGGAGTTCACAAGACAACTTAAGCAACAAGAAAATCAGAAAAACTGATAAAAATACAAAGAAACAAAACGTGTCACGATTGGCAGAAAATGTGACACGATTTGAGAAGACCAAAACATGTTCTCGGCATTATGGAAAACGTGTCACGATGGCAAAAACGTGACACGATTTGGTGAAACCCTAATTCAGCGGTTTGTTATTCAAAGGAAAACGTGTCACGATTTACTTAAAACGTGACACGATTTTGGGCGAATTTCTGTGCCTATTTAAGCTGAAGTCTATTCCAAAGACAAGGGTTACGATTTCAGAAGAGCAAAGTGCAATTTTGAGACTACAAGACGGCTAGGAGGGCGATTTCTTCAACATTTTACCAGTTCATGTATGTATTGATTCCTATATTGATTATGACATTTGTAAACTTGATTATGAGTAGCTAAATCTCTTAGAGATTAGGTCTGAGATGATTCTTTGTAACCCTAATTGATCCATGTTACTGTGAAACTCTATTTATTGTGAATGACAAGATAGTTTTTATTCAATTCAACTGTTCTTAATGCTTTTTATATTCTGTCAAATATAAACATGATTTAGTGAGAACGAATGACTATTGATCATAGCTTTCGACTTAGACCAAATTGAATTGTTCTAATAAACATGGTTAGTGAAATCGTTTGTTTGTGGTATTAGGTTAATGTGCTTAAATCTTCAAAGAATATTAGACCACCTACGAAATTAGGGGCTGTAGTTTGAGAAGAGGGTCCTAACTCAAGGGATTGATTAAAATTATATTGTTAACTATCGTGGAACTAGAGAATCATTCATAAGAATAGGTGCAGTATACCAATTAGGGGAACATAGAAGATTCAAAAGACCTGATCTCATCTCTCTCTTATTCTTAAAACCAATCTCTATTCTATGTCGTTACTTTTATGCAATCAAACCAATCAACTGCCTAGTGGCAAATCAAAATAACTTGAATACATCCTATTTACTAACGTACTAGAATTGTTGAGATTAAAAACAGTCTTTGTGGGAACGATATTTTACTACTTCGATAGGTTTTGGTACACTTGCCAAATTTCTATCAGTTTCCTTCTTTCTTTTTTTCTTAATCAAATTTTAATTTTATCTTAACCATAGTTAGACTTGGTTTCTTTTTAATTAAAATCAATTAACCTCATATTTTATTCTTCTATGCCTTCTCGACCTCTTATCCTCTCAAAACTTTTTTTCAAACTTTAAAATCAACTTAACCAATCAATCGGAATTTTACCATGAACTACATGATTTTGATCCCATTTTGGGTATGTAGGCAAAAGACTATGTCTTTCTAAATCAATAAAAAATAACAAAAATATTTTCTTCTCTTTATCCTCTCACATTTAGATTTCTTTAGGCATCTTTTACAAGTAGTAATTAAGCACAAGATAATTAAAAACAAGAGGTTCTTATGGAATACCATAGACGTTTAGGGTGCTAATATCTTCCCTTTGCGCAACCAACCCCCAAACCTTGATCTCTTAAAAATAGGGTTTTTTTTTTAACTTCTTCCCTTTCCCTTGGAAAAATAAAAGATCGGTGGTGGACTTAAATTTGCGATTCAACGCTAACTAATAGCTTGATATCCAAAAATCACCACGACAACCGTCTATAAGCAGAAACATAAGGGAAGGCATTTGAATTATCATTGTGTAACTTGATAGAAGGATCAGATGGTGTAATGACAGGTTTGGAACCAAGAAGGCCTGAATCTTGAAGCAAATCCAGACAATACTTTCTTTGACATAGAGAAATACCACTTTGAGAATGAGCAACTTCAAGTCCTAAGAAATATTTGAGGGTACCAAGATCTTTGATTTTGAAAGGTTGATGTAGCACATTTTTTATGAAGTTAATATCAGTAAGGGAATCACCAGCAAGAATGATGTCATAAACATAAACAAGAAGGATGGTAAAACTGGCATATACTTTCTTAGTGAACAAGGAAGCATCAGAAGTGGCTTGTTTATATCCATTACTAATAAGTAAGCTAGTCAACTTTTCATACCACTACCTACTGGCTTGTTTAAGGCCATAAAGAGACTTTGATAGCTTACAAACTTGATTTGGCTTTGAAGTTGAAACACCTGGTGGTAATTGCATGTAAACATATTCATGAAGGTCTCCATGAAGAAAAGCATTATTTAGAACTGGGCCTCTGTAATTTCATTTAAGTATCGACCTTTGAGCAATGGGATGAATTATATGCTTGTTTAAAATGACGAAAAATATTTATCTGTTATAATGAAAAATAGTTCTCCTAATTTTGGAGCATCTGTGGGACTGAAAACTTCAACGTATTTATTTGTCGCATTTAAAAGTTACTAAATCTATATCTTTCGTAATATTGTGATGTAGTTCGATTCTTAAATCTTAACCAAAGCTCAGATTATTTATTTTTTCAGAAACACACTGAGTATACTCACCATGAGTGGTGGTTCTTTGTTGTTTTGCAAATTTGTTTGTGGTGCTATATGTTTACCTCTGCTAAACAGTTTTATCTAGATTGCATTCATCCTAATTTTCCTTGATCTCAGCTATCTTTGGACATTTCATATTCAGTTCTTCATGTTTTTTCATCTTTTCTTTTAGCTTGGATTTGATCTTCTTGATCATCTCTTATCTTTATAATTTTTCTTTCTGGCTTTTGTTCTTTATGATTTCTTGATCCTTTCTAGTTCCTGTTATTGCTTTTCTGGTTACTGGTTTCTCTCCGCACCTTGCTTGTTTGTATATGGTTAAACATGATACTACATCTAGTAATCTAGAAACATGTTTATACTTGGGTCAAAAGTAGCAATTTTTATTGAATTGAACATGAGTATTTCTTGGGTGATCAATTATGTGAACACTTTGGTATCATATAATTTTGTTAGATGAGTATCTATCATCCAATCCTTTAACAACATGTCATTTTTTGTAGATTTAATTATTTTAAAGTAAATTTAAGTTTTAAATTAATTTTAACTGCATGGAATCGGTATCTAAAAAAAACTTTAGAGTAGTAAAGAATTTTCCTATTTATTATTGTCAGCTACATCAGCCAGACTAATAGGAAAATATGGAGCTAGAATAATGAATCTTTAGTTTATTCTAGTACCGGATTTTTTAGTTTATTCTAGAAGAAGATCTTTTAAATATATTCTATTACTACCTCCGTTTCTATATATAAAACTCTTTTGTCAAAATCATGGGAATTAAGAAAATAGATATTTGTATTAAAGTTGTTTGTAATCACTATTGTTTTTATAATTTTATCATTTAGAGAGATAGTTAGTTTATATTTTCAACATGCTATTTATTGCTGATTGAAGAAAAAGATGTATAATAAATAGGGGCATGTATGTAAAGAAATAATTAATGTAGTTAAAAATAGCAAATGAGTCTTATAAAAAGAGACAATTTTTTTCTTTTCAAAAAGGTCTTATAATTAGGGACGGAGGCAATAGTTTCTTTCTTTGATAGAATTGTTATTTTGTGATTAATGTAGTTATAGTACAATGTCTATACATCAACTTATATAAACATTGTATTAGAAAACCAAAAAAAATGAATGAAAAACTTATTTGATTTTTTTAGTTAGTTTCTATCTTCTTGTTCTTTTAGCTTAGAACCTTAGTTTTTTTTTTTTTTTATAGTTTCATTAGTGATAAATTGAATCCTATCACAAACTCGACCTAATTCACGACCATATCACAAGAAAAATTGCTGTTTAGCCCCTAAAATTGCTGAAAAATTGTTATTTAGCCCTGCATTTCTCGGAGGATAGTTTCCGATTGGTACTTTTTGTACTAAAATATCTCCGATCCTAGATTCCAATAGTTTTTTTTTATAGCTTGAGCAACATGGATAAAAAGTAGTCCCCTATTTTGGCTTGCTAAGGCTAGCATTGCTAACCCAGGAGCATCTCAATTGGCATCACGTTTAACAAAAACAAATGAAGAACTCTCCTATTCATTTATAGCATTTCAAAGTCACGAACAAGCTCATTAGAAAAATGTTTGATTGTGATGTGAATTTCAAAGTTACAAAAAATGTGGGGTAGTTTATGCCTCCTATTATAGATATACCCCTCCGTCCCATAATAACTGAGTCATTTGTAAAAAATATTGTCCTAGAAAAATTGACTCATTTCACTTTTCAATACAATATTGATTAATTTTTTTTCTCCAATTATAACACTAATTAATACTACTTTCATCACTCTCAATTCAATATATTCTACTTTGCATTTATGATAAAGAAGAATGCACCAATATTTAGGCATGGCAATAAAACCCGTGTCCATGGGTACCCACCCGAACCAACCCCGATTTGACTGGGTTTGGGTTTTTCCCAATTTCATAATACGGGTACAGGACGGGTAACGGGGATATATGTATCCACCTCAAACCCATACCCAAGCCCTACCCGAATGTAAAAATGTCATGTTTTTGTTTTTGTTGAGGGGGTTGATAATGATATGTCATGTTATTTGGTTTGATAACTATCATGATACAAGAACTTTCATTGATGATTAAAGGAGCAACTAAATTATTCGGTAAGGAAATATTAAAATGAACGCAAATTCTTGGATAATGCATTAAAATATTACCATTTAAGCTTAATTTTTTTCATTAATAATTGATTCAATACGGGGATGGGGCGGAAATACCCGAATCCATTGGGGATAGGGATGAGATTCAATTTCTTATCCCCGTTGGGTATGGGTAGGGTAACGAGTAAGTATATGGTAATAGGGGAAGGCAAAACCTGTCCCCACCCCGCCCCATTGTTATGCCTACCAATAGTTGATAAGGGCACTCAAAACCATTTTTCTATCTCTTTCACTTGTACATTTTTTCTTAATAAGTGTTGGCTCAATTAAAATGAGACGGAGAGAGTAATTTTTTTTTTTTTAGGAATATAAATATACTTTTATATATAATTCTTATGTAATGAACACTTAATGAAAAAGTGGTTGGTTAAATTATTTACCTAATTATCTTTTTAAACAAAAGCAATAAGGTGAAAGTAATCTAACTGCAGACCCATTTTACAATTACGTTTTGCTTTCATGAAGTTGTTACTTTGTTTAATTATTAATTAAAAAAGGAAAAGAAAATATGTCCCCACATATACTATCCACAATTTAAAGAGGATTTTATCTTTATTTCTTTGAAGCTTTTATTTGTCGTATGTAAGTTCTGTTTTTTACTCAATGTAAATTTTGTTAGAAAGAATAAATAAATATTCGCAGATTGCAGTCAAAAAGTGGTATTTTTTTGAAACATAATCTAATAATGAAAGCATTAAATGATCTTTACTCTTTTTCCATAAATGGATAGAAACAAAAAATTCGATTGGGAAAAAATTTACCTTAAAAAGAAAAGAGCAAATTGCAATAAGAACTTTAAATGCATGCGTTCATGTCTTGTAGTACTATTGTATATCGGGAAATCAAGTTTTAATCATTTTATTTTATTTATTTATTTATAATTTTTCACATGTTTTCTCAATTGAAATATAATCATATTTAAAGTATTGTTGAACACAAAATGTGAACACATCTTGGGGTCAAAATTTAAACATTTGCTCATAGGTTGAAACCAAAATCAACTAGTAAAAAAGCTTATATAGTTTCTTGCTATATAAACACCATGAAACACTATAACATACTGACAAAACTGACCAATGTGACTCCATAAAAACAATGCAAGATCAATTACGCTATCACTTTACCAATTTTGAGGAACATGGAACTCCTTGAAATCAGGCTTTTGGAATATGAACAATTTTACCAACCGATCATGCCTGCATCATCAGTCATGAACGCCAAAGGACATGGGCAGTGAAGTGATTGTCAACCAAAACATGTAGGTTCTAGAGTGTCTTACACTTGGAAGTCAAAGACTAATAATTTAGACTTTAGAGTGTGTTTAAATGAGATATTTTTGACCTAATGTAATTTTAGAGGGTAATTCAATTTCTTCAATGTAAATTTTATATTTTGGATTTTGCAGAGTATTTTGTCAAAACCAAATTGGGAGAATTCAAAATACCACCAAAAGGGAAAGAATATAAAAATCCTTCTTTGCATGTATATATCTCAAGTTGGTGCTTATATGTTTTAAAATGCTTACACAATTGTTTCTATTTATTTTTTGAATTTTGCATATTAGTCCTTATATTTGTCAAATCGTACAAATTGGCCAGTCCCTATAAAATATTGCTAATTAGTCCTATAAAATTTCAAATTGTGCACACCGGTCCCTATAATTTACATGTTTTAATTAGGTATATGAGGACTAAATTGTCTCTTTCAATTAGGCTTAATAGCAGTTTTGACCCCCTATGTTTCAAGAAGTTGCGATTTTGGCCCCCTAACAAAATAAAATACAAAACTGCCTCCTAAGTATTGCCCATTTTGCAGTTTTGGCCCCCCAGACCAATTTTGACCAAGTCAATGCACATGTGGACGCCACATGTGTAATTTTTTATTTTTATTTTTTTAATTAAAAAAATCTATTTATTATTTTTTTAATAATAAAAAATAAACAAATTACACACGTGGCATCCACGTCAGTTTTGACTTGGTCAAAATTGGCCTGGGGTCAAAACTGTAAAAGGGGCAATACTTAAGGAGCGGTTTTGTATTTTATTTTGTTAGGGGACCAAAACTGCTATTAAGCCTTTCAATTACTAATTGTGATCATATTATCCCTTAACTTGACCACGACCTATACACAACGTGATAACATGTTTGAACAGACAACCCGAATGAAAACAAACATTACATATAAAAAAAATCTAATTTTTTACGGTTTCAGTTAGGTACTAAAGTGTTCAAGTTTATTTTTATTTGAGAGAACAAACTGTGACAATCTTGATTTATGCTTTCGCCATTCCTATTTCATAATCGTGAGGATTGCAAAGGCACTTTAGTGGGAAGATTTGGAGTTGGTATTTTGGTTTGGTGTCCAAAGTTTACATTACTATGGTAGCTAAATAACTGTGGCACAAATAATTTGTAGTATATAAACTTTTAGAGTCTTGCATAATTATGTCTTATATATGGGATTCAACGTGTAGAAACTTGTTTGCTAGAGAAGTTATAGTGACACATGATTCATCTTTTTTTACTACAAGAACAAAGCATTATCTCACTGTTTAGGCATTGGCCGCTGATTGTTATTGATACAGTTAGGGATATTTCTTTCTTTTAATATATAGTTACGAAATTCTGAATAAATCAATGAAAATTTAATAGAAAAAGAAAGATGAGTAGAACACAAGAGAGATTATAAGTAGATAGAAGAAAGATTACTCTAGGTATCCCGTGGCAGAAATAAAGTGTAGTATCGTTAAAAGGTTACATAAGAGGGATTATGGCGATAAAAGTTTTGGTATTTAAGAGGTCCAAGTGACCCACCTCTCTTTCCTAGGAACCCCTTTCATGTACTATTTACTTTACAAATTGAGTTAACTGTTAAATAAAAACATAAATAATGGATTAATGTCACTAGACCCACGTAGAAGAATAAAGACATAGAAAATAAAATACTAAGCAAGTTAAAATTCAAGTTAGTAGGAGAAGGAGTATAACATAAAAAGAATGTAGTGGGTGAGTTAGTTTAAATCTAATAAGACCATCCCCAATGGTTTTTCCTTTCAACACCATTCAACACCCACTTTTTCAATTCCCAACACTCCACATCATTTTCTCTCTCTTTATTCAACACTCATTCAACTTTTACATCTCCAATGGTTTTTCATTCAACACTCTACCCCACCACTTTTTATTTCTTTTATTCTTATTATATTTTTGTTTTTATAATTACATAAAATTATCGATTATAATTATCAATTATAATTAAATTAAAATAATACAATTAACTATTTATTTTTTAGTTTTTTTGGAAAAACAAAATTTTGTAAAATAATTTAT
>Ga0228711_1002436_pt1 | contig 28596 bp, 13 predicted proteins | sample MedpolnodulmetaG_2_FD_177996 | JGI IMG/M metagenome (GOLD analysis project Ga0228711, IMG submission 177996) | Root nodule microbial communities from Medicago polymorpha collected in Santa Monica, California, United States - brown nodules | ecosystem: Host-associated > Plants > Roots > Nodule... | reverse complement strand
CATATTGTTTTTCTCCAAAAAATTGGATTTATTTTCATTAATTTTGATTTCAACCCATATTGTTTGTAACAATTCAAAATTTCAAATTTTGAAAGTTAAATAGCGGACCGAAATCAACATTTATTTTAAGATTTCTTAACATATGTGGTCTTTCCAACGCTTTTCAAATTAACAACAATAAATAACAAAAAACACTATGGTAATACTAGGTGTATATAATTGATTTTGTTAAACCGTTGTTTCAAACTTATCCAATGTTGTAGACTTTTTAAGGTGCAATTAATGCATCATTTTATTCAACATAAACTATGAATTTTAACAGGCTTACTGTCAATATTTTTTTATTTTTTTTGCTATACTTTTTGCGGGTGGGGGCGGGGCCAGGAAACCCGTCCCTGTTGGGGGCAGGTCTGGGGGTGAAGTTTATTTCCCCGCCGGGTTTGGGGGCGGGGGCGGGGCTGGGTACCGTGAAACGGGGGCGGGGCCGGGTATGTTAAAACCCGCCCCTGCCCCGCCCGTTGCCATGTCTACTTGGTCCATTTGTCTGGTGTAACACCCTTGAACCCCACATACTATTTTTAAAGTAATAATTCAACAATTAAAAGAAATATCAAGATGTTACCCTTCAATTTTCAACACACATCTAAACTCCACCATAAAATGTCAAAATCACAGTGGAAATAGGTCTTAGCAATATATATGTCATACATCATATTCCTGAATAATTACATCATCAAAATGAACTCAAGGTTCCTCAAACATAATCCGATAACATACATAAAATCCCAACACCCTAATCGGAGCACCACTAGACAAGACTCCAAAATCAAAGTGGTAACAGACGAGTAGGCTCCAAGCTATCCTCAAGAACTCACAACAACTATGCGTCCTCAACCTGCAAGTCTACACCACAAGGTTGTAGGCGTCCATTCGCCACACGTTGAGTAAGATATAAATTCAACATGAAGGAAATATGAACACATGTATATTATTAAGATAACAACATCATATACACACATTCATCTTAAGCAATATCATAATCACATGCATTCTTATTCAATTATTTAAATAGATACAACAAATAGCAAATCATCATCACAAGAATATAAGCAAGTATTCACATCATCAAATTATCACCAAGATGGATACATAACATTCAAACTTCATCATAGTCGTCAAATCACACATTTTCTACATAGACACACATAGTCATGTATGCATCTTTCGAATAGATTCACATAGTCAAGTACACAACTTCGACATAGATTCATATGCATGCAATGTTTTAACTCGACTCTATATGCACGTGGTACCGTTTTTGGATATTAAAGGTATGTTTCTGAGTGATCCCATCGTTACTTTGGATATCGGATGTATGTTTCTTAGGGATCTCACATCCACTTTTCATCGTCACTTGGACTGACCATGAATGCATGAACATCTCATCATGACTTGACAATGCATAAATTCATACGACTCAACAAATTATATCAACAACATCGTCATATCATATATTCATCATGGCTATATCATCATCATATCAACGTCATCATATCATCATCATCATGTGAACGCCATTATATCATCATCATCATCATCATTTCAACATCTCATCATTTAGTTTCATCATTATATAAACATCTTCATTCACATCATCAATATAAATAAACATCTCATTTATATTCAACATATCATTATAATCCATAACTCAACACTTCGTCATTTAATCAATTCACATATTTAAACAATTCACAATTTATACTTAATTAAGCAAAGCCTCATTCATTAACTAACTCAGCTACTTCCCATCATCAAATAATTCATCAATTTCACTTTGTTAAATAACTCATCAATTACACATCATTAAATAACTCATCAATTACACATAATTAAATAACACATAATTATTTATGCCAATGAAAATAACTAACTAAACTAGTCATTCTCGTCCAATTAAATTAAGATATGTGGCTCAACAAACATGTTTAAAAGAAAATAATTTATCAAGTGACTAGTTTGAATCTTGAGAGAAAACGCTAGGGTTCCTGGCATGTGCATCGTTTACCAACTTTCAATCCTTGCTCTTGATCGATTGATTTAACCATTTCAATACATAAATCCATCATTTCATTAGCGCAACCCTTGCCTTAATTGATTTTCAATTGCTTTGCATTTATTTTACTATCACTTTCTTCAAGTGGCCTTCACATGTGTTCAATTAAATTCTCAATTGGAGTTCAATTAAATTGCACTCATTGATTTGGTGCAGCTTTGCTTGCCTTGCCATGTTCGAGTGGCAAGCAGAGCATGCGCTCCCTGCTCCTGTTTCAGCAATTGCGATGGGACATCATGTTACAACTGTGGCGGACGTTTCCTCAATGCCTTATGCTACCGTAACACACTCTTTTTGTAAACCATAAGCCATTCCGAAACCGTCTTTTACACAGGCCCTCTGCAGCCCTTAGGTACAATATTCAGACCCTCTACCAACACCATATATTCGTGGGGATACTCTATCAATTAAGATTACTCGCATGCATTTTGTCAAAGTTTAGAGGCTTGTAAAAGAAACCTTAGGGGTAGACTAATTTTAAACATAGGGGACAAACCTTACACTACTAAGGACATAGTTGCAAACTCACAGAAAAATTGAAAAGTTAGTGGGCAGTGGCGTCTTCTCTCACTTTGTCGAGGGTTTTATGAGTTTTCCTTTGCGCCTCCTGCTGACTTGCGCATAGTGTGGGCAGCGGGCACAATTAATTTGGAGTCATGGGTGCTTTGGTTATTTGAATGAACGAAGGATTTTAACATTCACACGCAAAGGCAGACGCATACACAAGTTTGGATTCGTTTATGGGAATTATCGCAAGAGTACTTGATGGAAATAACTTTGTATGAGATTGCAAGGGTTGTCAGGTCGCCTTTACTTATTGATAATGTTAATAAAAATCGATTGTTAGGACACTATGCTAGGGTGTTGGTGGATTTGGACCTTTCCAAGGACATATTCTATGAGGTTATGGTCGAAAGTGAGGGTTTTGCGTTTCTGGTAAAAATTGAATATGAAGGGATGCCATAATTTTGTACCCATTGCAAGAGCATTGATCATACAGTCACATCTTGTTGATGGTTACGTCCAAGGGCAGCTGACAATAATGAGCAACCAATTGATAAGGGTAAGAAACCAGTGCATTCACAGAAACAAAAGCAAGGATGGAAGCCACAAGATAATCTTGAAGGTGTTGGTTCCTCTAAAACTTTTGAAATTGCGGCGTCCCAGCCTAAACATGACACACACGGAGAGACCCTTCCGTTTTCCGCAATTCAACATGAGAATGTGGAGGTCGTTAGAACTCTGGCCCATCAATCAATGTCGCAAGAGGAGGTTGCTCCTACAGCTGCAAACGCGACACAGTTAGATAGACAACTTATTGCGTTTTCCCCGAACCATGGTTGAAGTCTGATACTACCTTTCACATGTCACTGCAAAATGTTTCTGATGAAATTGATAGTCCCCCGCTTTCGAATAATGATGTGCAACCATTTCTCTCTTTGGTCTCGGATTTTCTAGATGGTCGCAAAATAATGGCTGGTCTGGATAATGCGGTGGATCCGGTGTTACAAAAAGAAATGGATTCCGTGCAAGATTTACTATTGAAAAGTGCCTCAGCTGAAATGTCATCTTTTGTAGAGAACGATAACGTGCATGAAATTTCTGATGCTGATATTGTCGTTACGAATAGGGATCGAAGTCCATCACCACTACCCCATCTGATTGATACCCAAATAGCGACGCAAATTGACAACTCAGAAGAATCAACATATTCATCCAGTTCAGATTAGTTCAACACTTGGTTAACATCAAGAGGTTCACAGTAACAAGAACATCCACAACATGATTTGGAATTATGGGCAAGAATACGAGAATATGATCAAAGGACTACAAACGAGGGATTTACACAAGTCTTAACCAAGAAACATAAGCAAATGGTGAAAAAACAAGTCTTGGGATAGTCGCCTTATAAAACCCGTGCAAGGGGTGATCCTCCTCCATCTGCCCAATGAATTTATCATATTTGAATGTCAGAGGTATTGGCAAATCGGATACAAGAATTGCGTTGAAAAATTTATTTTTGTCACATAAGCCGTTGTTAGTTTTTATTGGTTTGACTAATTGCAGATTTCCTTAGTCTATTGTTGTTTGCTATTGCATTTTTCTGTTTGCTTTTTTCTTTGAGGGTTTTGGCCTAATCCTCACTCTTCTTGTGTATATTTTTTTTCCTTTTTTTAATAAAATTTTAGAGTTTGGCGGCATAAGACGAAGGTTTCTCGGAGTGTCAACCTCGTTGAAATGTCGATGTTTCTTTCTGATGTCTGTCCTTACTTCCGGCTTATAAAAAAACTATTTTGATTCGTCAAAAGTAGTAAGTATCATTAATTTATTTAGAAAAATCATGTTCCACTGACTGTCATAAAGATTTGGTCCCTCGTACATTTAAGAAGCATTCGGTGGCAATCCAGCTACCACTAACATAAAAAACGTGGTCATCTTATTGGTATATATATAACTTAAAAAAAAGTAGAAGACAAATTAGCACATGACCAGCCAACCAAGCACAGCTTTCCGCCATTTATCATTTTGCCCGAGAAATAGGAATTTAAGATATGCACCGGTGCTTTAATGTAAAATGTATAGTTGTTATTAATTGAGATGAATAAAATTATAGTTATAAATTTAACTAAAAAACAAAATAAAGAGTAAAATGTATTGCTATCATTGAGCCTTGAGATATTGTTCAATATTATCTATTTCAAGCATCTTATTCATTCGTTCCGCATACTTAAATTAGAGTCGTTCTTAGAGTTCTACAAACCTTAGACATAATACGAGAAAAATGCCTCTTTGTGCTCCTGATTTTCGGGTATCAATCCATTTATTGGTTTTGAACCTTAAATCTTTGAACTTTCTACTTTTATTTTTGGGAAGGGAAAAAGAGAGAAAAACCTTAGAGATTGTGGATCCGGGGGTTGGTTTCGAAAAGGGAAGGTTTGACGCACCCTAAACGACTACGGTATTCCGTAGGAACCTCTTGGCTAAATTATCTTGTGCTAATTATTTTACTTATCTTGAAAATAAATGCCTAAGAGTCTAAGTGAAAGAATAGAGGGAGAAGAAATATGATTTTGTTATTTTTTATTTGATTTGGAAGGATTGAGTCCTTTGCCTACATACCCACAAGTGGGATCAAAACCAATGTAGTTCACTCTCAAAAATTTATTTTTGGTGAGTTAGGTTAATTTTATAATTTTTGAAAAGAGTTTTGAGAAAGGGAAAGAGGCCTCAAGGCATGAGAGAAAATAAGATGAGGTTGGTCAAATTTTAATTACAAGAAACTCAAGTCTAGATATTAAATTGATTAAGCATTTGATTAAGAAAATAAAAGGAAAAGGCACTTGGATTAAAATCCAAAGTCTTAAGAAAATATTTTTTTGAGTTTTGCATATTTGATTTTTTTGGTAAAAAGATTTTCCTAAACTAAACGCGAATTAATAAACTAAGCGTAACGACGTAAAAAAAGCGAGATATTTACAAAGGATGTTGGATCCTAAGAAAATTCTCAAGTTATGGAGATGAACCTAAAATTACTAGTGGTTTGATTTTAATAAAATAATTTAAGTCCAATAATTAACCTATTTTTGTCCCTAATTCATTTTGGTCCTCGATTGCGGTTTATGACGTAATGCGGAAAATAAATGTGATTTGTGTCGGTGCTACTTCTCATTATCATGATTACATAATCCCTAATTACATTCTAAAACTTCAAGAAAAAAATAAATAAATGGCAAGAAGAAATAAAATGCATGACAACACAACCTATTATACTAAAACAAAATAAAATGACAAAAATAAATATGCATGAGATGATAAACAAAAATAATGCAAAATAATATAAACAAATAAAAACAGTAAAATAAACAATTAATACAAAGGAAAAATATTTTTAAAGGAAAGAAAACAAAGAGAAAATAAATTTTTTTGAGAGAAAATGGTGTAATAATGAAAAACAGTGGTGCATTTAACAAAACAGTAGAAAATATTGGGCTTAAGCAAGAGATACGGGTCGGTTCGGAGTACTGGGCCCTAGATGGGTCGAACCGGTTCAAAAATATGGGTCATGGGTTTGGCTCAAGCAGATTAAATCTGGACCGTCCGATGAATCAGGAGGTCCAGATTTAATCATGAAACAATTTATCACAGCCGTTTATCAAAGATCAAGAGGTTAAAAAAAATACATAAATTAAACACTAAGGAAAAAAACAAATGGCAGCAAAACAGATACCGTCAGATCTACAATCTGACGGTTTAAAACTAAAACGTATCGTGGATAGCATTAAAACACACGCACATGATTAAAGATATAGATCACTAGCTGCCGTCGGATCTTGGAACCATCCAGATTCGGCGGCTCTGATCACAAAGGAGCATGATAAACTTATAAGCTTGCAGGTACGAAATCTACTGAATTAAATAGTGGTATAAAAGCATGTTAAACAAAAACACACACAATAACAAAAAAAAAACATCTCTCCTCTCTTGGTTTTAGAGAGAGAAGCTCTAGCTTCTCTCTAAAACCAGGTGGTGGCCGGCGAGACGTTTCAGTCGTCTTCTCTGGTGAGACAACAACTTCCGGCACGGTGGCCGGTGGTGCACCGCCGTGCCGGAGTTTCAAAACAACACCAAATCCAATTTTTTTTACACTTTTTAAACATCCTCTTTCATTTTAAACACGGATCCGGCCTTGTTTTTCAAAGAACAATAACCATACGTCCTAGATCTAACAAAACAAAAACGGAGTTAAGAGGAGAACAAAGTATTACCTCTACTTCTCCTTGTTTCACGCGGTCCTTCTTTCTTCTCTCTGGATCTACACGGCCTCGACCTTTTCCTCCTTGCTCGACTCCGATTCGGTGTGTCTAGCTTGGACGTTTTGGATCCGAAAAATGAAACGGCTTGATGGAGGTTTGTGGGGTTCTGATTCGATGATTTTTGGTGTTTGTTTGGTTTAGGTGTTTTTCGCGTTTTGGACCGAGATGAGCTTAGGTTGTTATGAATTTCTGGCTAAAAGTGTGATTTCGATTTGAAAGTGGTATCTAGTGTTTCTGGAAAAAAAAGGTTGATGAATGTTCTTGAGGAACTATGTGTTCATCATTTTTTTGATTTTCATTTTAGTTTTGATCTGGAAAAAGAAGAAAGAGAAACGAATTTGGTGTTTGTAATGATTGACACTGCTGCTTTTCTGACTCTCTCCTTCTGATGCGCTACAGTGCATTAAAGGCAACTTAAATAGTACAAACTAGGGTTTCTCTCTGCTATAGAGAAAAGGCGAAAATACCCCTGAGGGGTCTCTAGCACAGCAAGACACTAAACATATGTGGGACCTTGGACTAGAAATTAAATCAAAATGAGACAATGATAATAAAAAACGAAAAAGACTTTAAAAATAAAATACAACACTAAAATAAAATAAAATAAAAGTGGCAAAAAATGAAATAATAAAATTTATAACTGTCCCTTTCGGTAACCAAAATGAGGTATTTTAAAATACCTCTCTGCCGAAATTTCGTCTGAGATGACGAAACTACTCGGCTTTTAAAATACGAATACAAAACTCTTTAACTGATAAAGAACGAATAAAAAACTAAAATACGAACAAAAATTTTAAATATCTAAAGAAAGAAACAAGATAGGATTTAAAATGCTTACGAAGCGGATAAAATATTTTTAACTATCTACGGTACGAATAAAATGTTTAAATACTTCAAAAACGAATAAAAGAACGTGTAACTTATCTAAAAACAAAGCAAAGATTCTGCTTGTTTAAAATACAAATAAAGACTTCAAAATACGGGCAAAAATTTTTAATTGGTCAAAATTTGGGGTATGACACTCTTATATAATACTTGATAAAATTTTTTAACTCATTGTTGTGTTTTTATTGGTTCGTCACTTTGTTTTTTTCGCTTTTCACTACCAAATAAATGTTTTTTTAGGCAATATCTGAAAATAAATCAAATACTCCATAGATGCTAAAGCAAAATAAAATAATGTAGAAATAGAAAACAATAGCACCTGCAACGTAGACTGAAATTTTAACACATAAAAAATAGAGACTGAAACTTTAACACATAAGAATAATTAACACCAAAAAAGTAAAAGTATATCAACACATAATTAATTAAATTTTAGACTTTTAGTTGAAAAATTCTCCAATATAATGTTAAACTCATAACAACAATAACATGATACGCAATTAGTGGTAGACTTTTAAGAGGAATCATCAATACAAAAACTCTTTTGTATGCTAGAAGCACATCATTACTATTTTTATATGCTAGAAGCATCTCTAACAAGTTCAATGATACAAAATCAATGTTAAACTATTGCTACAAGTGTACATTCAATGGTGAATTTTGGCACACTTAATATCTTGTCAATCAATTCAAGAAAGTTGACATTACTATATTGATATAATTTATTTTTTTGGAACTTTTTAAAGGCAAGAGTAAGATTAATTTCTCTAGTAGGTTCATTTTCAACTACAATCTAACTGTTATGTTATGAAAATTATCTCAATTTCTTAGATAATAAATATCACCAAATTTTTTAATATTAGTGAGGCGTATTATTAGTAACAAAGGATCCGAAAAAATAACACCAATTTCTTCGTTAATAATTTTTTTGGCACATTATTAAGAATAACCAATTTTTTACAGGGAGGGTGTATATAGAAATATTTGTGAGATACAGGGGTATATATAGCAAATCGCGCCAAAATGGTTAAAAATATTAATAGACTTCAACCCAGCCCTTCACCATGTTAATGTTTATGGCCTTTAAATGAAATTATCTATATATATACCCCCCAAAAACCAAACATTTCTATATACACCTTCACCTTAAAAAATAAATTGGGCCCCCTGCCGGCAAGGGCCATAGGCCGTCCCACCCCCGACCTATGTCTAGGGCTGACTCTGACTTAAATCATTATCAAATTGAGAGAAAATACAAATGATGAATATGAAATAATAACAACATATTAAAAGTAGGTACCTTCACCAGATAATCTCCAATAGTCAAAGAAAAGAATACCAATAATTTTTTTACAAACTACCCCTAAAAAAGGTTCTAAAATAAAATAAAAATTTCAATAAATCACTCAAGAATATTAATTTGCATTTTTTTTACTAAAGAAAGTAACTTAACATCACCGTTAAAAACAAAATCTGCAAACCGAGACACCACCTAGATTATAAGAAAGTTAATTTGCATATTTTTTTTAACCGAAGAAAGTTACTAAGCATCACTGTTAAAAAAAATGCAATCCAAGACGCCACCTAGATCATAAGAAAAATACAGTTGATAGTTAATGGACAGTTGATAGTTAATGGAATTAATATTTTTTGAGTTAATGGAATTAACATTGTTGTCCTATTAGGAAAAACAAAAATTTAAAATGTGTACATTCAATGGTGAATTTTGGCACACTTAATATCTTGTCAATCAATTCAAGTAAGTTGACATTACTATATTGATATAATTTATTTTTTTGGAACCTTTGAAAGACAAGATTAAGATAATTTCTCCAATAGGTTCATTTTCAACTAAAATCTAATTGTTCTGTTATGAAAATTATCTCAATTTCTTAGATAATAAATATCACCAAATTTTTTTAATATTATTGGGCATATTTTTAGTAAGAAAGGATCAAAAAAATATCATTAATTTTTCGTTAATAAATTTTTTGGCACATTATTAAGAATAAACAATTTTTTACAGGGAAGGTGTATATAGAACTATTTGTGAGATTCAGGGGTATATAAAGAAAATCGCGCCAAAATGGTCAAAAATATTGATAGACTTTAACACAACCCTTCATCATGTTAATGTTTAGGGCTTTTCAATGAAATTATCTATATATATACCCCCTAAAAACAAAATATTTCTATATACACCTTCACCTTAAAACAAAATTGGGCTCCCTACCGACAAGGGTTATAGGCCGTCGCACCCCAGGTCTATGTTTAGGGCTGGCTCTGACTCAAATCATTATCAAATTGAGAGAAAATACAAATGATGAATATGAAATAACAACATAATAAAAGTAGGTACCTTCACCAGATAATCTCCAATAGTCAAAGAAAAGAAAGCCAATATTTTTTTATAAACTACCCCTAAAAAAAGGTTTTAAAATAAAATAAAAATTTCAATAAATCTCTCAGGAATGTTAATTTGCATTTTTTGATACAAAAGAAAGTTACTTAGCATCACCGTTAAAAAAAAAATTTGCAATCTAAGACACCACCTAGATTATAAGAAAGTTAATTTGCATTTTTTTTTTACTAAAGAAAGTTACTAAGCATCACTGTTAAGAAACAAATATGCAATTAACATTTTTTGAGTTAATGGAATTAACATTGTTATCCTATTAGAAAAAAAAAATTAAAATGAAATAAAGGGAAATTAAAGTGTATTAATTGCCGGATCCAATTCATTTAATGTAATATAATGCTTAGCTTTTGATGTGAATTTAGGGTGATAAGGGAGGGAGAACATGGATTAATTAAGGGAATTAACTTGACTTACAATTTTAAGATTCACCACTGAGCTTTTATTTTTCTTAGGAAAAGGGGAAAAGTTCGAATAAATCCTATATTTTTAGAGATTTAAGGTTCGGGGGTTGGTTACGCAAAGAGAAGGTATTAGCACCCTAAGCGTCGATTGTATTCTATAGGAACCTCTTGCTTTTATTTATCTTGGGCTAAATTGATTACTTGCTTGTAAAAAAGTTAAGTGCAGATAGAGAAATAAATTAAATGTTTTTTTGATTTTGTTGATTTGGAAAGACAAAGTCCTTTGCCTACGTACCCGAAGTGGGATCAAAATCACGTAGTTCAGGGTAAAAAGCCGAGTGATTTGTTAAGATTGATTTTAAAGTTTGAAAATGTTTTTCTAGAATAGATAAGAGGCCGAAGTGGCATAGAAAATTAAAGTGTGATTGATTGATTGATTTTAATTGAAGAAAATAAAAGTCTAAATATGATTAAAATTGATTAAGAAAAAGATGAGGGATCACTTGGTTTGAAATCCAACATTTGTTAATAAAAGATATTGATGAGATTTTTTTAATATTTGAATGTTTTTGAGATTTTTGGTTATTCTAATTAAAGCCTAATAAACTAAGCGTGTCGGAATAAAATAGAGTGTGAGAGATTTTATAAGGATGTTGGATCCAAAATAAAAGTCCCCTTTTCCTTGAATTTTTCGATTTTCTTGTTTTAACATAAAGCGGAATAAATAAATATGCATGCAATGCAAGGTTTCTCATTTATATTTACTTTTGTCCATAAATTACATTATAAAGCATAAAAGCGGAATAAATAAATAAATATGTATGCAATGCAATTTTTCTCATTTATATATTTACATTGTCCCTAAATACATTCTAAATCATAATTAACAAAAATGACAAAGCAATAATAACAAAATAAAATTACAAATGCATGAAATACATAAATATGCTAAATAAAGCAAAACAAAAGAAATAAAAAAATATGCATGAGATGATTTAAAGCATTAAGTAAATATACTAAAATAAAAGAAATAAAAAAATGTATGACATGATTTTAAGCATTAAGTAAATATGCTAAATAAAATAAAAGAAATAAAAAAAAATGCATGAGATAATTTTTATTCTAAATAAAATGAATATGCTAAATAAAATGTCAAGTGAAAAGAAATAAACAACACCAAAGAAGTAAAAATGCAAGATAAAGAAAATAAAAAAATGCAGCGAGGGTGCAATGGCAAGATGGGGAATACTAGAGAATGCAGCAAACTGGAAAATGAGCTTAGCAAAAAATCGATTTGAGCCAAGGGGAAGGATCTGGATCGTACATCCATATCTGATGGCCAGAAAAAAGAGGTGCATGGTAAGCATGCACATGATTAAAAAAAAGAGGAATATAAATATGCTTTTCAACATAAAAACGTTCACTTCAAACTTTCTTTCTCACTCTAAAAAAAAAATTCACTCTCCCTCTCTCACTTCTCTCTAATATAGCTTGCTTCCTCCTCTCGGCCGGAGAAGATTTCCGGCGGTTGTCTGATCTAAAATGACTTTTTTTTTAAATTTTTTCCTTCTTTATCCTCAATTTTCCTTCCTCTTTCGTTTCCCCCCTCAAAAATCTCAAAAGACAGAGAAACAATCCTAGATCTGATAAAAACTATACTTGTGTTATTATTTTTTGATGGATCTGTTCGTACCTGGGTTTGTGGTTGGAGGTTTATGGCCGATTTATGAAGTGGTGTGGTTTGAATGTGTTCTTGCTGGATTTTTAGATACGATGATTTGCGTACTTGGAAATATGGTTCAGATTATGTTTGTGTGAGGTTTGTGTATAGTTGTTATGTTGTATATTTTTTTTTGTTTTGGCCGAAAAAAGAAGAGAGGTATTGTATATGTTGCTGTTTTTGTGACTGTATGAGGCTATGTGGTTGATTCTAAAATATGTGACTGTTGAAGTTGTGTGGTTGAGATTATTTCTGGACTGTTGATTCTAAAGTTGTGTGGGTGATGGTGTTTATGTTGGTATCAGTTGATTCAAAAAAATGTTTGTGTTGGTATTGGTTTGTTTGAGATCGAAAATGGTATAGTTGGATTTTTGGTGTTGTGAAATTTAGGGTCCATGCCTTTGATTTAATTTTTCTGCCTCTTGGGAAGTGTGTATCTATTATTATTGAGGAATGCTTTGGTTTAAATAGTGGGAGAAATTAGGGTTAGGTGAGATGGATTGTACAAAAAAAAGCCCTTAAAGGGATCCTATGCTATTGGACAGCAAGACACAAGGACCTTGGACATTAAAAAACAAATAAAAATAAAAAGAATAATAAAATAAAAACAGAATATTAATAATAATAAAATAAAAAATGAAATTAAAAATAGTAAAATAAAAAACGAAATTATAATAATAAAAAATAAAACTAAATAAAAAGAAATAAAATACTTTAAAACAATCACCTTCAGAACCAAAAATGAGTAAAAAACTTTAAAATACCTCTCTGCCGAAATTTCGTCTGAAACGACAAAAAATCCCGGCTTAAAAGATGAGTAAAAAATGGGAAATTTAGGTCAAAAAATGGGGTACGACAAATATATATAGATATATAGAAAGATAGATGTTTGCATCTCATCTCTATCTATTGGAAATACTTAAATCCGTCACTTATTAAAATGCGTATCTTTACGAATGACAAAATTGGTAAATTACTTGATGATGAGAAGAATAAAGAGAACATTACCGGGTAGATTATTTTCACTGTGTTCCTTGCCGTTTGTTAGTTAATGTATCTTGTCTTAACTTTTAAATTTGGCGCTGTTTTCTTCGCTTAACTCTTTATGGGTTTAGTGTTTATTCTTCTCCATAAAGAAAATAGTACGCAATTACTTCATTTAAACCTCTCTTTTATTCATACACCTTTATTCTCTTAATTCCTCAAAGTTTCTACTAACTTCACAAAAATACCCTCCACTACTAAATTATTAAAACACTCTTCCCTCTTAAATCACCAAAATACCCTTAACTCCTCGATCTCTAATAAAAATCAATTAACCCATCAATTCAAACACATCAAATAAACAATTAAATTCTAAATAATTAAAATAATAACAACCTAAAAATCGGGATGTTACACCTGGGGCATGCACCATGTTCCTAAGGCATGAGCCATGCGCCCATGGCATGACATTTTATGCCTATGCGCCATGCGCCTGTGGCATATAACAACCCATTTTTATCTAGGATTATTTTATTATTTATTATGTGTTTATATGTTCTTAATTGCTTGTTTGTGTATGTGTATTGGGATTAGCAGGTTTTTAGCCAAAAAGGTTATTGCAGTCATTTTAAGACTAGGCGTATTTTGATCATTTAGTGAGTAAGGGTAAACTAGTAATTTTGTTGGAAAGGTTATTTTTAGTGTTTTAGTGAGAATAGTTATTTTATTAAGTTAGAAGTAACCAGTGATAACTATTTTGAGAAGGTAAAATAATGAGATGTTTAATGAAGTTAAGTGTGCAGTAACTTTGTAGAATTAAGTGACAAGAGTTTTGAGACCCAATAAGAATAAAGTTACTCGAGCCCATTGTTGTGGTATAAATAGATAACTCATAAGAGAAAACTAGGGTTTTGTCATCCAATTTATTTCACAAAAATTTGGAGAGTGGCTAGAGAGAGAAAGTAGAGAGAAAAGTAGAAGAGGAAGAACTTGGAGAAGAGGATAGCTAGAGATTGGGAGCTAGAAGAGGAGGGTGAAGCCATAGCTAGAAGATTTTGAAGGTTTAAGGTAAGGGGGATAGTTCTACTTCATCTAATAAAGCTATAATCTCATTTTTCTACTTATGGGTCATAAATGTTTTTGTGTAAATTATGATTTTGATGATTTTTAAATGTTAATTTTCTTGCTCGTAATTAAATGATGAATCTGGGTATGTGAAATTTGTGGTAAACTTTTTGTTGATGTTAATTTTCATCGTTGTTATAAGTTGAAATAATTACTTTGAAGTTTTAGCTTAAAATGATGTTGTTATTGTTGATTGTTGGTGAAATCATGATTATATGATATGAATGTTATTGCGTTATTTTGGTGATGATAATTCATGCATTGGATGTTGATAAATGTGTCGTTGTGGTTAAGTTGTTGTGTTTTTATCACTTTTGTGAAAATGAGTTAAACATGGAGAAGTTTGATTTTGATGAATTGGAGTGAATTGATGAAGATGTTGTGTTGATTTAGGTTGAATAGAATTTTTGTTTTGGACTATGAGTTTTGGGTGTGGGATTGTTTGAGAGAAAATTGCGTTTTGAAGTAAAAACCGTTTTAAGCGTTTATTTATAAGTGATTTTGGTGGATATTGGATTAAGTTCTTTTGAGATAGGAAAACACGACTTTACAGTAAAATATGATAGGTTTAAGTGAATGGAGCATGTAGGAGAAAACAAAATCGAAAACCGATCAACGATTGGAATTTTATGCGCGAAATAGCGAAAACGAAAAAATCAGAAATCTTGTGCTGTCAGACACACACGACCGTGCATGTTCTAGGCATGGACCATGCATGTCGTTCGCAGATGGCACACACGACTGTGTGTCCAACAGGAACGACCATGTGGCTTGTGCAGGTGTCTGGAAACCCGATTTTTCGCATTTTTAATGATCCTAATGCATTCCTATGAATTCCAAACACCTAACCTTATCTAATTGATGTGTAAATGGACTTTTGAAAGTAGTTTATCATGGTCTCTCTTCGAAAATTAATTGATTTTGAAATGTGATTAAAAAAGACGAACTTTGAGAATTTTGAGAAACAAAGGAAGTTTGTGAAACAAATACCCTATGATCGATTAACATAGGTGTTAGATTATAGGTAGGGAGGCTTATATGATGTGTAAGAACATGAAACTCTTATTTAGTTGAGAAAATTTAAAATAGACGATTTTATGAAAATAGACGAACTTTGTCAAAATGAGATTTCTTGATCGGATAACTTTCAAATGGTTTTCGAAACATGATAATATGATGAAATAAGAATGAAATGGTGATTGTTGGTTGTTTGATATGTTGATTATCATGATATAGTTCTACGTCGTCTATCATGCAAATTGTGTTTTGTGAGACGATTGTGTTTTACTTATGGTGATAAATGTTGATGTTGAATATGTCGACGACTCTTTGTTGAATATGACTTGTTGAATTGTATGGATGTAAATACTTGATAATGAAATGATGAATTTTTGGGTGAAGATATTATATGATGGAGGGATTATTTAATATAGTGTTATTAATTTTGCATTGTCAAGTCTCTACATGTATGTCCATGCATTCATAGTCATGTCGAGTCTTTGGTGAAGAACATAACCGAATGGAGTTATGTTAGTACGTAGTTGGAGGGGATTACGTAGTGGAATCTCGGTAAAAAACATGGTACCACATGCATGTAGAAGTGTCTAGGAACATTACATGCACTTGAATTTGATGAGATATGTCATAATTGAATATTTGACTTTGTGAATATATGCATTGATGAAATTTGATGAATGTTGTGATGACATGAATTTGTGGTCTTGTATATATTTATTGATATACTATGTTGATGATGCGATAATATTCATGTGGAGCTAATATTTTAAGAATGTTAAATAGGTACATGTATATTTATTTGGAAATATTGATGTTTTATTTGATTATGTTTATTATGTGGATTAGTATCTAACCCCCAGTGGTTGTTCGGTTGACCTCCGCGTCATTTCCTTGAAATGCGTAGGTGATTTGCAGGATTGAGGTGATTGCTTTTCTTTGATGCTTGAGGGCTAGCATGGATGCATCCTCATTTTATCTATTTTCGCATAGAGTTTAGATAGACTCTGATGTAGGAGTGTCGGTCTTATGACCTTGTCTTTTGATACCGTTTGTTGACTTATGTTAATTATATGATGATGATAATTGAATCATGATGATGTATTTATGTGGAGTGACACATGACAAGTTGAGATTTATTACTCTTTATTTAGGATTATTACTTGGTGATGAGTTATCATGTATGTTGATTTTCTTTCGTTGCAATTTTTTTATGAAAAACCAAGTTATGCATGTTATGAAAAAATTTAGACGTAGCATCTAAAGTCTTGAACTATTGATTTTATAGCATGACTATTGATTTCGGGGTTTAGAGTGTTATCGGGCATGCTGGGAGCGGGTCATTGATTGTCGGATTAAACAAGTGTACCAAATCATTTACCAAGTAATAAAGTGATAAGTACAGTATCATATCCACAAAGATTGTCGTTTCGTCTAAACAGTCCAGGTTACTTATTTGAGAACAAAATAAAATAAAAGAGATAAGGGTTTAGAGTTTTGCAATTTAATCTATTTGCAACAGAGCAAACTAAAATACCGTAGAAGAGAACAATAACACCTGCAAAATGATCATGAATACGTCTAACATCGGTTTCATGATCATGAATGCGTCTCGCATGATCTTGCAATATTAAATTCATTTTTGCAATTCTTTCAATCAATTAAAGAAATTTGACATTACAACATTGATATAATTTATTTTTTTGGAACCTTAGAAAAACAAGATTATGATTAATTTCGTAGGCTCATTTTCAACTAAAATATAATTTGTTTTGTTATGAAAATTATCCAAATTCTTGGATAATAAATATCACCAGTATTTTTAATGTTAGTGAGGAACATTATTAGGAACAAAGGGCCCATAAAAATATCGTCAATTTCTTCGATAATAATGTTTTTGGCACATTATTAAAAAAACCAATTTTTTTTATAAGGAGGGTGTATATAGAATCTTTGTGTTATATGAGGATATATATAGCAAATCTCGCAAAAAGGGCCTAAAATATTAACAGACTTGAGCCTAGCCCTTCTTCAAGTCAATATTTCGGGCCTTTTAGTGAACTTTACTATATAAACCCCCCAAAAATCGAAATATTTCTACATACACCCCCTCCACACAAATATTTTTTTAGGGCCCCCTAACGGCATGGGCCCTAGGCCGTCGCACCCCCGGCCTATGCCTAGGGCCGGCCCTGACAGTTATACCTCTTCTTACTGGTTCAAATTACTTAGCTTGGAGCAGATCTATGCAACAAGCTCTTGGTACGAAAAACAAGCTCGTCTTCATCAATGTATCCATACTTGTTCCGGATTTTGATGATTTGAATCGCAACGCATGGGAACGTTGAAATCATCTCATCCATTCTTGGATACTTAACTCTGTTTCAACTCAAATCACACAAACTTTCGTTTTTCCATGAAAGAGCCATTGATGTTTGGGAAGAACTCAAATAGCGTTTTGCTAAAGCTAATCATATTCGCATTTCTTCTCTGCGTTCTTCCATCAACAATTTGAAGAAAGGATCTAAATTTGTGTTGGAATATTACACTGACATGAAAACTCTATGGGAGGAACTCAATTCTCACAGTCCCATGCCTCTTTGCACTTGTCCCAATCCTTGCCGTTGTGAAGCTTTGCGCTCTGGGAGGAACACACACGGTTACTCTTTCAAGTCAAGGATGGATATAGCATAACCTCAAGCATTAACCATGTGACCTTCCATACAACTTGCATGGATATATAGATTAACATTCATCGCATTCTAATTGTGTTACGCATGAATACATAGATTCACACAAATTTCATTACAGAATGTTAAAAAATTGGTGATCTTTGCAATTCCATACCTACTTTCATCGCATCTATTACATTTGTCTGCAACTTCATGGAATATAAACGGTCTCAAGGCAATCACAAAGGCTATTGAATGTCTTAACAAACCAGCCTAAAGGCAGAAAGATGATGCGAAAAATAGAGCACACAAGAAGTTGTTTTAAATCCTCTATTTACATTCTGATCCACGCAGGCAAAAGGATGATTCCTTTAACCCTTCAAATCTGTTAATGGCATGAGAAACACAACTTAGGAAGTTAGACTTCACATTAAAAAACATGAAAGGATTATAAAAGATCTAGAATTCAAAATTAAAACGGGACAAGAAGTACTTAAAACTAGAATGCATAACATAAAAAAAATAAAAATATTTGAGCTAGAAATAAAGAGATAAGACCGTTATCAATAACTTCTTGTGTTGCTTGTTAATTGCTCTTTTTATCAAATCGAAGCACCCCATTTTATTAAATCGCAGAGGAGCATCAAGAACTTGTCATAAAGAGGCTAGATTACATGACTTCCCACAAACATAGCAAAATTTAATCATATCTACTCTCACGTCCAACAATGATGCAGAATATCTACCATTTGACATTGCAGTATATTTAAACCGAGCTTCAGGTGCTACGTGTGACATAGATGTATTGGAGTGGTAGATCCAAGACCATTCAAAAATTTATTTAAAATATTAATTGATATTATTTTCATACATACCACGGAGGCTGCAGACTAATGGTGGTTGGCGGAAGCCAGTTATGGACAGCACGATGAGATGAGCAGCCGGAGGTCACGACATCACTGCCGGTTGAGAGTGCCGCGCTTTCGGCGATGAATTACCGGTGCTTCATGGATTATATGGAGAGAAGGAGAGAGAGACTGTCATATTTTGAAATACAGTTACAAAGACGAAAATAATGGTGACAAAATTTACATTATCTTAAGACTGCAGAAGGGGTTCAAAATTCAAACTTTCCTATATGTGATCTTTAGAAAATCATGGGGGTGCAGCTTCACCCACTCAATTGAAAATCTATGATAAAAAATTATATTGACATGCTTGCAAAACGAACTATCAGATAGCTAGCAAAATTCCGAAAAGCAAATTTGTGCGAAAAAAAAAAGGCGCTGGTTCAGGAATATAATATCATAACACATTGAAAACATTTACTTACATTTGACTGAAATATTTTTCAATAACATCAAATTAATTTGGGAAACAATAACCCAGTTTGTAATATTACGAAACATTGTGAGTACAAATTAGAATGATTCAAAATTAATAGTTTATGTTAACTTGGAGTTGACATAAAATGCATGCCACAAATTATATACAGCAGAAACTTACGCCATCATCTCTGATTTCTCTTGCGCCATTAATGTTAGTAATGAAAGTTTCGTGACACAACGGAATGTTGAGATCAAAATCTCGCACAACATTCCTAGAACCAGATTCGCTGGGAATAGAAGATTCGATACATAGTGGAATGTTTAGATCGAAATGTCTTACGACATTTCCTGCACCAATGTCATTTCTTCTGCTTCTTCTTTCATACACTTGACGAAAGTCTCTAGCATCCCTTTCCATATCCCCAGATGAATGCATTCTGCAACATTCTCAAGTGATGAATAAAATAACGGATTGTCTTGACGCATAAAATAAAAATAAAATGAGATTAGACTAAGGTAAAATAAATCAAAAGCTCCAGTGGCATCAGACTGCCTGAGGCACCCTATGGACACAACCTTCAGAGAATCTGAGATGCATTCAAAGTCAAAAGAAAGATCATCATACTAGATTATAACATTAAATAGAATTAACATGAAATCTGCATTTACAAAATTCCTTTGAAATTAAACACACAAAAAACTCTCGTTTCCGTATGCATAAGCAGTAAACACCAATCCATATTAAAAAAAAAGCAGAAGAGATTGAAAAAAACAGAAGTTGTGTTCTTTATAATCAGGCAACATATTTAAACATTTCTAGATTCCTAAAAAGCCAATCAGCATTGCAACTCCGATTTCTTGAAATCATCATTTAAAAGAAACTATAAATAAAGAAGCTTAAATGAACAATCTTGTTGCAACAGAAATCCAAAAAAAAGAGCACACTGGTTATAGAATAAAATCATTGATAACAAAAGACAATTCGATAGAAAATTGAACATACTTGAATGCTTGTGACTGAAATGAACTTAAAGAAATGCAGTAGATAAATGAAATGAATGAGGTTGAGAAAGCAAAGGTGTGTATATATATATTCTGTGATGAGATGGGACATAAGAAGAATCTCGGCAATTGCATGTAACAGAAGGTTCAGTGTATGGTAAGTGATGTCACTTAACTACATTTTTTGTTGTTTTCTAATAAAGGAACTTAAACATGGAATAAAAGAAGGAAAAGAAATTAAACCCAGCTTTCTTTCGCGTTTCCATCCGCTCCTTTTCCAGAAGCTTCAAAACATACATTAGAGTGGGATAAACAAACAAAGATTTGAGTCATATTTTCATAAGTAAACTTTTGTTTTCATCATACACTGGTAAACTTTTGTTCTTCTTTTCTTCTTCCATTTTAAAAAAAAGAAACCTAATTGCCTAAGTTACTTTGTGTATTTCCCTTGTCTTAATAGTCTTGGTATGATTACCGACGAGATGAACCTGTTGTATTATGGGGGAGTTGCGCAATTCTGCAGATAATTCCTTAGTCCAAGGACGTAGTCACGCCTCAGGTTTACATTTTATTGGTTTGTAGGTTGTGATCATTCGGTCATCTGCAAACAATAGTTTTCTCATAAATTAATTTAAAACATGGAATAAAAGAAGGAAAAGAAATTGCAACTAGCCTTCTTTCGCGTTTCCATAAGCTCCATTTCCAGAACCTTCAAAACATACATTAGAGTAGGATAAACAAACAAAAAATGAGACATGTTTTCCTATTGTTGTTTTCTTCATTCAAGTAGCTTCATGAAGTGGTTTGTCACACGCAATTTTGATGGAAGGGAAACTTTAATTGCACTTCAAATGGAAGGGAAATAACGTGGAAGATCTAAATACTTGAAATATAAGAGGGGTGGTCAAGGGTTGAGATTTGAAACTTGAGAGTGAGAAAAATTGAGAAGATCATTTTACGACACTTATAGACTTTGGCAGTATTTCAAAGATAGTTTGCATCATTACACTGAATATGCTTCCTTTTTTGTTCAAAAATAGTCATAAATTTGTGACATAAATTACAATATCTAAAACCTTAGAAGGGGTTCAAAATTAAAATTATTCATGGGGTGAAGCTGCAGCTCCTCAAAAATTAAAATTAAAATTAAAATTATGACATATTTTGAAATCTCAGCACAGGTAATATATGTGATTTTCAAAAATTCATGGGATGAAGTTGCAACCCCTCTATTTCACGTGGATCTGCCTGTGGATAAATTATATATGTTATAACATGCTTATGATCAGAAACTCTATTTATTAACATGGCTGAGGAATTAATAGAAGATAGGTATAAATTTCTGAAAAGTATGTCCATGGGAAATACTTGTAGTCAAATAACAAAGAATGCAAAGGACTTTCATCTCATGTATGTAAGAATAGGAAAAAGAAAAGGCAGAGGTTCTGGTAAAATAGAATCATATCCCAATGAAAATGTTTCCTTGAATTTTATTAAAAAATATTTTTCACTAAAATCAAATTTATTTCAGAGACTCATAGCCAATTATGAGTATTCGAGAACAATTATATAAGTGTACAAACTAGAATGATTCAAACAGAAGGATTCATGTTAACTTCGAGGTGACAAATAATGCAAGCCACAAAAACTATTTACGGCTGAAAAAATAAAAGCAAAACTTAACTTCATCATCTCCAATTTCACATTATTGGTCAGTTTCGGGCATAGAAGATTCGGAACGCAAGGGAGTGGTTAAATCGTGATCTGATACAAAATTTACAGAATCAGTGCCTGCTCTTCTACTTCTTACAAACAAATGATGAAAATCTATATCATCCTTTTTCATAACACAAGATGAATTCATCCTGAAATGAAAATCATCCATTTCAAATCATCTATCAAAATTAATTAAAATCGCATCGACAATTAGATTTATTGGCAATACATAACACTATGAAGAATGGAAATGTTTATATGAGCTTGTAAAAGTAGAAATAAATATAATTATATTATGAAAGTAATTAAGAACAACCACGTACAACTAAACTGATGACAATTAAATACAAAATGCAAAGAAATTCATGATTATACTTAAATGAGTTTGAACAACCTATCCATTGACACTCCAATCTGACTTGTTTGAACATCCCTGTTCAACTTGCAGTTTTATTCAACAACCATGGCCTATCCTAGTAAGCTCGAGCAGTGCATCTTTCGAAGTGTAGCTTTACCTTCAACCTTGGTTGACTGCATCCGCCTCCCTGCTCGAACGAAACAACGTACTATTAGCCCATCTTCCAAAGATAAGGAGAACAACAAAGACCCAGTAAGCCACAATTCAACCTCTTCACCTCTTTTATTCCCTTCTAGTACCTAATAACCCATCCAAACCCACTCCAAAAACAGCACCATTGTAAAAGGAAAGATCAAGATAGTATTACTAGATAATAACATTAAAAAGAATCCCGTAAAACTAAAAAAAACAAAAACTCTCTTTTCCATATGCATAAGCATTAATGACCAACAATACCTCCAAGCCCTAATCCAACAAGCATAAAATAATTAAAATAACAGAAGCTTTGTTACTCATGAATGGTCAGACCAAAAATTTTAACATTTCAAGATTCCTACAAAATCAATCCGCATTGCAATTCTAATATCTACATTTCATGATTGCAAACAACTATATTGAAGCTTAAATGAGTTGAAAATCAGTACTCCCTCCGTACCAAATTATACACCGCTTTGAAAAAAAAATTGTCCTTAATTATATGGGGATTTTCAATATCAATCAAGCATTGATGTTACTTTTCCTATTATATCCTTAACTATTTATTACTCTTTCTTCTTTTAATTCTTTAAATTATCCTTCCCATATCATTTATTAAGGATAATTTTGTAAAACAACCCATAATATATCTTTCCCATACAAAATTTATTACATTTCTTAATACATGTGAAATAGCCAAAGCGTCATATAATTTGGGATGGAGAGAGAGTAATATTTTAGAATGGAAGGATCGATAATAAGCAAATACAACTGAATGGAAAATTGAAGTTCATTAAATTCAGACTTGAATGAATGCGGATTGGAATACATTTATGATAGCATATACAATGAAAAAAGGAAACAAAGAGAAGAAGCATTGACAGATGGGGATAGAGTATGCAACCTTTTAGATGATATGGGAAGCAGAGAGTTGGTGGAGCGGTGCTCAACGCATAATGCTGAAAAACGGAGAAGAACTACTTGGTATGCTTTCAAGAAGAATTTTCTCGACAACTATTTTCTGAAGATTTCTAGAGTGGAGAAGGAGGCGCAAATCCACATGTTGTACCATGGAAATACGTCAGTTGGTAAACAGACGGCCAATTTCAAGAAGTTTTTCAAATACTTTCGTTACTTCCAGTATCAGGCGGATAAAGAGTACTTATGTGAGAGGTTTGAGCACGTACAGGCTCAGGTACGAGATCAAGTTTCCTCGTGGCAAAAACTAGAGCTGCCCAACTTGCAGGCAGTGATGTTGATGAGCTTTTGATGCCCATAAAATATTTGAAGAGATTGAAGTAAAAAAAAAAGGGGAATGTTTAAGGTTCTTAACATTTTAAGGCATTGGTACAAAGAGCAATAGCAATCAAACCTAGCAACTACTAATAATCAGGTATGCATACCGGTCTTTCCTTCAAAAATAAAAAAAGGTATGCATACCAGTCTTAACATCTTTATTTCTAGCACTAGGAAAAGCTTGAAGATATTATGCATTTTAATTGAAATACTTTTTAGTCGTTTTTATTTTGAATATTGGATCTTGTGTAATCTTTTTGCCTTAATTTTTTTTTAGAATTACAAGTCAAAATTATTGGTAATGTAGAGTTATTTTGGATATCCATCCAATCTCTAATGCAAATCATATAGTGACTTTCTAAGTTGTGTATGTTATGCCATTAACAGGTTAGAAGGGTGAAGGAGGTATTATCCTTGTGCATGCGTGGCCAAAATGTTTAAGTGGTGGTAAATGTATTTTATAGAATTAAAGACCATAATTTCAGACTGTCATTTTAAAGTATTGACTTATTAATTTTATTGGTAGAGGTACTTAAAACTTTATGTTTATACTGTAGGGTGTTAACTTTAGTGCCGACAGGCTTTTCTTAGACATTTTTTTATAGTGACGTTATTTGAACATCAAAAGATTGACACCATATTTCAACTGCATATTAAAGTACATCACTTATTAGTTATAACTTATGATTGTGAATGTTTTTTTTTTTTGTCAGGTAGCCTAGTGGCTAGAATTCACCTTATAAGGTGAATAAGTGGGGTATCCGGGGTTCGAACCCCGGCCCCTGCATATAACAATGCATTGTCCTATCAACTGAGTTATGCTCACGGGACTATGATTGTGAATGTTATTGAAAGAGAAAAAGAATTTATAAAACAACATCGTATCCAAACAACATTTCTCTGTGTATATATATAGTATGTTGCGCATAGGTGCATCAAAAGGGATATTTAGTTATTATGTACGAAAAATTGCTATTTTTGCACAAAAAAAGAAGCGTATTTAGTGTAATGATGAAAATAAAAGCATGGATAACTTAAGGCATAGTAAAGGAATGGGTGAATGCATTCCAAATGGTAAATATGAGCATATGACAGAAAGCTTCACAGAGGATCAGTTATCTCTCATTGCATAGCTCACACACAATGTTTATTTGAGGAAAATTTTATGCTTTTAAGACTGAGATTTTTCTTTTTTATGAAACAGCATATATATATATTATCAGGGCCACGACTTTTAAGACTGAGATTTGTTAAACAAATAGTTGAGATACCCGTGCTACAGCACGGGTAGAGCGGCTTCGCCGCGATGTACGGCCGCGGCTTCGCCGCGTGTCGCGTCTCGGCTGCGCTTGACATAGTGATATTTTTTTGTCCATGGTGAAAATATGTAAAGTATTTAAAGCATAATAATGTATATATTGATCGGTAGTAATAAAAAATGACAAAATAATTAAATTTTAATATGAACAAATATATATTAAATTTTAGTATTGACGATATTAAAAAATCTAATAAATAAAAATAATCATAGATTTTATTTACTAATATATTTTAGTGTGAAAAATACTAATATGCATCCCGTGAAAAATCATAATTAATGTATTATATAAACATATACTAACATATTCCCGTAAAAAAAATACAGTGAGATATATTTTTGTTAATATATAGTCCATACACTTATATATATTTTATCAATATATAGTTCCCATTAGATTTCAGAAATAAGAATATACTAATATATTCCCGTAAAACAAACATATACTCATATATATTTTTATTAATATATAGTCCATACACTCACAGATACTTTATTAATATATTAATAAAATTTAGGCAGTCGCGGTGTTTAAATAGAGATATTAAAAAATGCTAATATTTTTTTAAAAGATTAAAAAATATTAATTAAAACTGATCACTCCTTGTAGTTATTAAAATGGGTCCCGTGGTACAATTGTACATTCCAACGAGTTTTTTAGTGATATATTTTCAAAAAAAACAACGGAAAAAATTAAAGTATGATTAATCATAATATATTATAATTTTTTTGTTTGTTTTAGTATCGACGATATTAAAAAAGATAATAAATGAAAATACATTTCATAAATAAACCTATACTAACATATTCCCGTATAAAAACATATAGTGAGATATATTTTTATTAATATATAGTCCATACACTCATATATATTTTATCAATATATAGTTCCCATTATATTGCAAAAATAAGAATATACTAATATATTTCCGTAAAATAAACATATACTCATACGTATATATTTTTATTAATATATAGTCCATACACTCGCATATAGTTTTTGAATATATTCATTCAAAAAAATATCTTTTGAATACATTAATAAAATTTAGGCAGTCGCGGTGTTTAAATAGAGATGTTAAAAAAATAATAATTAAAACTGATCACTCGTTATAGTTACTAAAATGGGTCCCGTTTTACAATTGTAGACTCCAATAAGTTTTTTAGCGATACATTTAAAAAAAACGGAAAAAATTAAAGTATGATTAATCAAAGTATATTATAATATTATTCTTGTATTAGTATTAACGATATTAAAAAAGTTAATAAATGAAAATACATTTCATAAATAAATATATACTAACATATTCCCGTAAAAAAAAGATAGTGAGATATATTTTTGTTAATATATAGTTCATATACTTATATATATTTTATCAATATATAGTTCCCATTAAATTTCAGAAATAAGAATATATTAATATATTCCCATAAAACAAACATATACTCATATATATTTTTATTAATATATAGTCCATAAACCCACATATATTTTATTAATATATTAATAAAACTTAGGCATTCACGGTGTTAATTAGAGATATTAAAAAAAAACTAATTAAAACCGATTTACTAAAATGAGTCTTGTGTTACAATTGTACACTCCAACGGATTTTTTAGTGATACATTTTAAAAAAACAACGGAAAAAATTGAAGTATGATTAATCATAGTATATTATGATATTGTTCTTGTTTCAATATTAATAAAACTTAGGCAGTCGCGGTGTTTAAATATAGATATTAAAAAAATACTAATTAAAACTGATCACTCGTTATAGTTACTAAAATGGATCCGGTGTTACAATTGTACACTCCAACGGGTTTTTTAGTGATATATTTAAAAAAAACGGAAAAAATTGAAGTATGGTTAATCATAGTATATTATAGGCTTAAATGCGCTTTTGGTCCCTTAAGTATTTATTTGGTATCACTTTGATCCCTTAACTAAAAAAAAGACTGTTTGAGTACTTTATCTTTATCTCCGTTACCTGTTTTGGTCCCTTCTGTTAAATAAATTCAAAAAAAACGTTAGAGTTTGTATTATTCATCTTCTTCCTTCTCCTTCCATCCTCTTTTTCATGATCTTCATCATAAACAACACACCAACTCAGAAGAAAAAAAAACAAAAAAAAAAAATCATCTTCAATTTAACTCTACCCCATCATCATTATCATCATCGTCGTTCAAACCCATAAACACACACAAAATCCAAATCTAGAACCTTACCAAATATGGAACCTTCTCCTCCTCTTTCCCAAATCGCAAATGTATTCCTCTTCTTTCTAGGTGCTTCAAACACAAACTAAATCGTCATATCTGAAACCCCAAATCTCAAAAACCTATTCAAACTCACAAACGTATTCAAATCCACATACCCAGATCGCTAATTTCGCTTTCAGTTTCACCAAAAGATGAAAATTTTCATCTTTAAAAGAGAAGAGAGAGGGAAAGTGTGAAGATGTAAAAGTGTTGCGTTGATTGAGGGAAAATTGATTTTGATTTAATTTTGGAATATTTTTCCTTGTAGGGAATGAGAAAAATTGATTTTTTTTTGAAGAAGAAAAGGGAAGATTGTGACTAAAAAAAAAGGGAATTAAGTTATGAGTAGTGAGGAGTTTGTGCTGTTAACTCTTGCTTCTGCTGAGTCCTTTGTTGTTGTTGCAATTTTCTGGTTTGTCTAATTTTTTTACTGCTATTTTCTGTATATCTTAATCTAGTCCAGGTGAGTTGATGATGATGATGGGTTTAGATCCGAAAATGGATTTTAGTGAAGGATTGGTGATGATGATGATGATGATAAAGGGTTTAGATGATGATGATGGAAAAATTGGCTATTGATTGAGTTATTAAATGGATTATGTTCATAGATTTGATGAAGATAATGATGAAAAAGATTTTTTTCTTCTGGGTCGGTGTGTTGTTTATGATGAAGACTATGAAGAAGAGGATGGAAGGAGAAGGAAGAAGATGAATAGTACAAACCCTAACATTTTTTTGAATTTATTTAACAGAAGGGACCAAAACAGGTAACGGAGATAAAGATAAAGTACTCAAACTGTTTTTTTTTTAGTTAAGGGACCAAAGTGATACCAAATAATACTTAAGGGACCAAAAGCGCATTTAAGCCTTTTTTTATTTAACGTTAGTTATTTCAAATTCCTTCACTTCTTGTTGGATTTGACAATAGCACACTGCATATGTGTTCTATTGAGTTGACAAAATACATGTTTATTAGA
>Ga0228711_1002435_pt1 | contig 28606 bp, 20 predicted proteins | sample MedpolnodulmetaG_2_FD_177996 | JGI IMG/M metagenome (GOLD analysis project Ga0228711, IMG submission 177996) | Root nodule microbial communities from Medicago polymorpha collected in Santa Monica, California, United States - brown nodules | ecosystem: Host-associated > Plants > Roots > Nodule... | reverse complement strand
AAAAATAAAAATGCATGAGATGACTATGGTCCTAATGAGCATAAAATAAAACTAAATAAATAAAAGAACAAAAAAAAACCAACTACAAAAAATGCAATAAAGTAAACTAAACTACTAAGTAAATAAACTAAAAAAACAAATAAATGAAATAAATAAAAAATGAAATAAAAATAAACTAAAAAAAGCTACTAAGGTTACACACAAGTATGTGTGCTTAAAAGAAAAAGAAAACAGTAAAATAAATAAATAAAACAACTAAAAATTAATTAAAGGGTTTTGAAAAAAAGAGAAGAAATTTTTAAAAGAAAGGGGGGTGCAGAAACAAAACAAAGTGTATAAACAGTAAACCATTAGTGTAAAAAAGGCGGGGAAGCCCAAAAAGACTTGGGCCAACACAGATCACGTTTGGGCCGTTGATCAAGATCAAACGGTCTTGGATCTGAGGGTACACTGTTTCGTCATGGAAGAACGCGCATAGGATCAAAAAGGAGATATCAGTGACCGTCAGATCCAAGATCTGACGGTCCAGAACAGAAGGTGCATAGTAAAAAAAAGAGCACCGCGCATGTGAATAAATAGGGAAACATCACAGGGCCATCAGATCCAAGATCTGACGACCCAAACCTTAAGGTCCATGAGAACAACAACACACCTATACGCACAGAATCTTTAAAAAAAAGTGGTATAAATACGAAATTGACTAAAAAAGGTCATAATCAAACCTCCTTTTCCTCCCTCACTAAGTACAAACTTAGAGAGAGAAGTTCCTAGGTTCCATCATCTTCTCCGTTCGTTCTTAAAAACTCAGGCGCGGCAGTGGCCAGCCCAACAGGGCTGCACCACCGCGCGGGAAGACTCAAACACCTTGTTTTTAAAAAAAAAAACCGAGTTATTTACATATCCATTTTCATCTTAAGCATGAATCTGTCCTTGGATTTCGAAAAAAATGAACGGAGAAAAGTAGATATGAAAAAGAAAGTATTCGAAGAAAAAAAAAACCAAGACCAATTTCTCTTCTTCTGATTCGACTTTTCGAAACGTTTTTTTTAAAGATGAGCAAACAAAACAAACTAGATCTAGGTCTTTAGTAACAACACAAAAAATTTCTCTACCTTTGAATCCTTCTCTGTTTTACGGTTTGATTTGTGTTAGATTCGAATAAGAACAAAGTATGGGTAAGGAAATGTGTTGAATATGGAAACGGTGATGTATGGTCTATGATTTGAAAGGAGAAAATTGATTTGTTGATGTTGGAATCTAAAAAATGGGGTGAAGTGTGTGGTTTGATCTTGCTGGAAATTTGTTTGAAGAAAATTAGGGTTTGTAAAAAGGGGTGGCGGCCGAATTCTATCTTTCCCTAGGGTTTCATGAATTTTTTTTTTGGTAGGTGTGCCAATGATTGGAGGTTCTATTTATACTGGATTTGAGACCTGTTTAGGGTTGAGGTGTCCCTGAAAAAATGAACTCTTGTGTACAAATGAATTCGGACCAAAATGCCCTTGTTGTGTTTGGATAGCCTTGAGGACTTTTAAAGGGTAAAAAGGACAATATGGACAGAAACTGGACCTGAACCAAAAATGACTAAATATTTGGGCAAAATAAAAACTTAAAAGAAACATAAATAAAAATAAAAAATTTGAAAGAGACTGTAAAATGAAATTAAAAGAAAAATGAAATAATAATAAATGAATAAATAATAAATAATCATAAAATAAAAAGTAATAATAAAAAACTTAAAACTGTCCCTTCGGAACCAAAATGAAGTATTTTAAAATACCTCTCTGCCGAAATTTCGTCTGAAACGACGAAACTTCTCGGCTTTAAAAGACGGGTAAAAAATGAAAAATAAACGGTAAAAAATGGGATATGACAAGATCAAATGAGATATAGAGAATTATTGATGGAATGGTAAAAAACACAATAGTTTATAATGAAGAGTACTTTATTCTCATGGACATTAGACAGAGTATTCAAAGATATCACCTTGCAAATATACCATTTTTTTAGTTTTGACCTTTGGTGTTTTATTTTAGTCCGTGCATATTTGATTAATATTGAAATTAGTCAAAACTAACTAGTAACCATTATCCTTTGTGTCACCCTATTGTTTTGAAATTTAATTGCCTTCTATTATGGTGTTCTATGATAATAAGAAAGCAATTTAGATATAAACTAATCTAGCATATATCCAATGAAATATCTAAACAAATCGGACATTGATTTCAACTTCATCAGACACCATATAAAATTAGCTAGGTTCCTCAATCTCACACACATACATTTTCAATAGCAGTTAGCAACATGTAAATATAACATGTTTTAAACCGTCTATCTATTAATCCATTATCATTTCTCATCAAGGTAGTTTTTTAGCACAAGTTTGAAGGCAAACCTAGTCCAACAGTTCCTGAAGCTGCGGATAGAGTTCTAATTCTACACTGCTTCAAGATCGAAAAAGCAAAGACATCCTATATAAGCAATAAAAAACAGATTACATAAGTGCCTAGTACATTACTTGTTGGTGCAATGCATTGAAATTATCAAATACCAAAACTACATACAATATGCAACATCACAGTAGAGAGGATACATAAGTTGTTAATCGCCATAGTCAGCTGCACGAAACATTGTGACTTCTAGCATCAATGGGTTATTCTTGATCAGCTCAAACACACAATAATCTCCATGTGACAGATTCTTGTCCCTTTGAAATATTGAAAATCCCCTCGTTATTTTCATTGCTGATGATGATTTGGCGTCATGCAATATGCCAAAAACTTCCCACTGCTCACCATGAGAAGTTTGGATCTTTATAGGAACATTTGGCTTTAGATACTTTGAAGCAAAATCAGCATTAACATACTGCACATTAAATGAGATATCAATTAAAGTGGCAACATAAATAAATATCTCAACATTTGCGTTAAAGTTAAATTCTCACCGCATACTTTCCCTTAAGCATTTTGGAACAAAAATAAGGGTTTTTTGGATTGAATTCTTTGGCAACTTCCTCTGCACTTTTAGAAGCATGTTTAGAGATGGTTTTGACAGTTTCCCCATGATTCTCACTTGTTTCAACCTTGGACCTTTTCCTAGGACTATGACACTTTGAGTCTGTTTCTCCATTAATACTTTGAGTTTTGAATGGATAGCAAATCTCAACAGAAGTTACATCAAATATAACGACACTAAACTTTGAATCCCCTTCATATTTGAAACACAAGTAGGAACCATACCCTATAGAATAGTATTCTGCAAATTGTTGCCATTTGTTGCAAAAGTAAACGTCGTTGCCGCATTTCTTCAGTTCCATTTCCCAATCACAGCCATCGGGAACAGTAATTGTAGCAACATTCTTGAGTTCATTCCCAAATCTTTTTATAAATTCATCTGGAATTCTCTGCAGTGATAGCAGTTCATCCGTTATACTATAGGACCAAATTTTAGAGAAAGGCTAACACTTGTATGAGATTGTCAAAATTAGTTCACTTCTATGACTCTTGGTATCACTTTTGTTCAATATAATTCATTCAAAATCAGGTCACTTTTCTACAATTTGTTCAAAATCAATTTTTGTCACCATAGAACCAAACGAAGATAATTCAACTTTGTAGGAAAAAGAAGGATAAACCTCAAGCAGAACTGGTCATCATCTTGAATAGAGAGAGAGAGAGAGCACCAAATGTCGAAATCCAATCAACCAAAATTGTCACAAAGCATTTCAATAAACAATCATAAAGAGACTTTTGAGAAAGCACAAGTTATCATTTTGTAGTTCATATTGTAGTTCATACTAGGCTTAAATAGGTCTTTCGTCCCTGCAAATATAGGTCATTTGAATTTTCGTCCCTGAAGTTACTAATCATTTCTGCCACTGCAAATATGAATCATTTTACTTTTGGTCATAATTAAGTTTTTTTTGCTGAGGTGGGTTGTCATTAGCGACGTGGTGCCCATGTGGCAAGTGATGATTGGGAGGTGGTTGGCTTAAATAGGTCTTTCGTCCCCACAAATATAGACCATTTGAATTTTCGTCCCTGAAGTTACTAATCAGATGTAATTATGACCATTTTTCAAATGATTAATATTTGCAGTGGCAGATTGGAAGGATTAGTAACTTCATGGACGAAAATTCAAATGACCTATATTTGCAGGGACAAAAGACCTATTTAAGCCTTCATAATATAATAATTGACATGCATATATAATAGTATAAAAGCATAATATTACAAGCTAACCATAGTTCACTCCTTCATATAGAGGTGAAAAGCAGAAGTGTTTCTGTAACTTCAATGTCACGGTTTCGAGTCATCAATTTCAAAACACAAAGACGATTTCAAAAAGATTAAATACTTTTCGTGCTTTTCTTCTCAAGAAGGATTTATTTGATTACAATCATAGAAGTATTTAGCATAAACGTATTACAAAGAATGAATTCTACCTTAAAGTTGAGATTTGAAGTATTGTACTCCAAGTGTGATTTTTAGACTTAGATTTATTGTTGAGTTCACTCTTAAGGGATTGTAATTAAACATAAGTCACTTCCAATTCAACTAAGTATGTACTACATAATCGCTTTCAATTCAACTATAGGAATGTAATCAAACATAAGTTATTGTAGTTTGTAGAGACAAAAGCTCTAAATTCTAGCTTCAGATTGATAACAAATCTAGAAGCAAAATCAATTTTACTCGAGCACATGCAAACATGTCAAAATCAAGGGGGTTGGGTAGCTCAATTGGTTTGAGCTAAGAGTTAAGTAGTCAGAAGTCTAGAATTCAAGTTCTGACAAGGAAATAAAAAACTAACATAACAATTAACATACTAACATTTATTATTAAAAAAATGTCAAAATCAATTTCACATCTCTAGAATAAATTTTGCCACATCCAAAACTGAACCAAACATAAACTAAACTAACTCACAATAAAAGTTTCAAAATCAATTTTTACAACCTTAGTATGAAAGTCACACAGAACAGAACGAGTTATCAACATGCAAGCACACACAAAAGAATCAGAGAATCTAAACCAGATTCACAAAAACAATGACAAAGAAACTTTGGAGCACATGAACATTTAATGATTTTATAAAATTAATAATAATATTTGATTGACATGCATGCATGCATAATAGTACAAAACACTACTATTTGAGACATAAACGTATATAGGCAGAAAAACAACTCAAAAAGAAAGAGAGAAAAATAAACTTACTATTTGAGTGTCATGAATGGGTGAGGGAAGTATGGCTTTCATAAAATGTTTAGAATCCTTCTCCGGCACCGGTGGCCGGGAAGAGCTTCTCCGGCGAGGCTGCATTGTTTTGTTTGTTCATTTGTTGCAAATAATAATAAAGTGAAATGAGTTTCAAAGGTCACTTCACATTCTAAATATATAGTATTTTATTTATGGGAAATGTTAACTAGTATTTTATTTATCAATGAATCTTCTATTTTTTATACTATTTTTGACATAATCTTTTGATTGATATACTCAATAAAAAATAATTAAAAGAAGAAGAAAGTAAAGGAGTATAAAAATGAGGAAGAAGAAAAAAAAGATTGTAGACAAATTAGTCTTTGACAAAAAAATACTTCAATTAATCTCTTGACATTTTCATTCTATAGACAAATTAGTCTTTAACTTCTTAAAAAAAAAAAAAAACTTACTACATCAGGAAAAAATAAATAATTTGTCCCTAATATAAAAATGACATGATTAATTTGAGATTGTTTTTTTGTTAAGGACTAAAGTGACCTGCAAGAATATTATGACCGATTAAATTGAATCTTCGTTGAAGAATAACCGAATAAGGTAATTCTTTTTTGTCTATCAATAAAATATAGTATCACATTCTTTTTTGTAGAACTTTTTTCTTGTAACATTCATTTTATAGAAGTCATTATAAAGAGATTTGATCTAGCAAAACAGATTATAGACTCATAACGTAATGAATCAATGTTTGAGTCCTAATTTAGAGTGATATTTATATTTAGTGATATTTATATTTAGTGTTCATGAACCCCACTTTTATCACAAGTGGTAAAATTCAAGGAATGGAGAAAAATAAAAAAAATTGTTCTTAAGGGCAACGAGATCAATGAGCTGTTATACCACATCTATGTGGAAAACATCAAATTGTTTATAGATGAAATCTCATAACATATTTTAAGGTTGATACCAGCTTTGGTAAGCATAAAACCAAACTTTTAGTGAAAGACTGCACACAAAAAGTTGGCATTGACTTTTCATTATTTCATTTTTCTTAGTAGCCAAAACTAACTAGTCCTAATCCATTAGTGATTATGATCAGGCAACAATCAAATTGAATCATACAGTAAAATTGAAAGTTATTGAAAGTCTCAAAAAGTATTTTATGGGATTGTAACTTGCAAAATCCAACAAAGACATTCATTCTATAGCCTTACCTCATTCCTAGATTAAGGGGAAATTTTATAGTTTAGTTATTAACTGTCATGGACAGTTAACTGTTATTAACTTTGTTGTGTTTAGTTGAATGGTCTATAATGAATATATTTATCTGTTTATATTATGTGATTATCTCATGAGTTTGACTGAGACATTCTATAAGAAATCATTCCTTTTATCTTATTTATTCAAACAAAAGGTCTTGTATTTAATATAAGATCACTCAACCTTAATAGACTCAAATACAACATTAGTTTACAATGCTTCAAGATCCAAATGAGCAAAAGCATTCCATTATTAAAGAGAACAAAAAAGAGCATAATAGAGCCATAGTTGGTGAATGTAAATTGTAAAATATCAAACACGACGAAGCTGTAACACAACTGGCGTTTTCTGAATCAACTCAACCTTGCATTTATCACCGTTTGACAAATTGTTGTCTGTTGCAAATTTAAAGAATCCTTTCCCAAATCGCAGTCCTGAACGACCTAAACGTGTACAACAAACATCCCATTGCTCTCCATTGCAATTTTGAAGCTTCACAGCAACATTTACTTTCAGATACTTTGATGCAAATTCAGCATTAATATACTGCACAAGGGAGCGAGGACACGTCAATTTAAGGAATAACAACAACATACATACATATATATACTATTAGAGAGAGAGAGAGAGAGAGGTGAATTTTACAATTTGTTTGTCATGAATGGGTGAGGGAAGTATGGCCTTCTTAAAATGTTTGGATTCCCTAACTTTCTTCTCCTTCTGCAATTCAATAAGTAATAAGTGCTAACACTTCACACATTCAGATCACCAATTCACATTATAAACAAAGAATAATGAACTCGAATGTGGCGTGACGTGTGAGCGGTTTATGTTGCGAAAGAAAACACACTTAGGTATTTGAAATTAGAAAATGATAAAGAATGAATGCAAATTATTTTATTCACTGCTAATGCACGAGTTCCGTACTAAATACAATTGGTCCATATTGCTCATTGATGGTCGCTATTAGTAACTGAAAAACCTAACAATAAACAGAACTACCTATATAATATGAATTGATATACAACGGTTCAAATATTATAAGGAAAAGGTGTTAAAAAGAATATAGAATTGATGAGTAACGAATGTGAAACAAAGTTTTACCGTGCGAGACGCAGTAACTTGTAACACCAGAACAGGTTTCCTCTTGATCAGCTTAAAGTTGTAAAAAACTTCCTTTGATAGATTGTTTTCCCTTGCAAATCTACAGAATCCACTCGTAATTCGCATTGGTGTTTTTCTTGCTCTTTCCGATATACAAGAAACTTCCCACTGCTTTCCTTGATAATTTTGGAGCTTGAACGGAACATTTGGCTTCAGATGCTCCTTAGCAAGTTCACCAGGAACATACTACACAATGGAGGAACAATCAATTTAAGCTGCAACATAAATGTAACTCAAGCATTTACTACAAAACCAAATACTATAAAGTAAAATCCTCACTGCATAGCCGTCAAAGGCTTTGGAACGAAAAGAAGTGTTTTTTGGGTTGATTTCATTGGCAGCATCTTTTGATCTTTTGGAAGCAGAGCTCGGACACTTTATGTTTGGTTCTCCGTTAGTCCTCCAGGTTTCGAATGTATAAGAAATCTCAACAGAAGTTGTATCATATATAACAACATTGAACTTTGAATTCCCTTTATATTTGAAATCTAAATAACAACCATAATAAATATAATAGTATTCTGTAAACGGCTGCCAATTGTTGCAAAAGAAAACTTCGCTGCCGCATTTCTTGAGTTCCATATCCCACTCACGACCACCGGGAACAGTAATGGTAGCAACATTGTCGAGTTCATTCCCAAATCTTGTTATAAACTCGTATGGAATTCTCTGTAGTGATAACAACTCATCTGTTACACTATAGGTCTCTAAACTTCTTGAAAAGAGAGGTAACATGTTTATGAAATTTCAAATATTTAAGTAACTATTTTAAAGAGCTTCAACTAAGTTCTTGTTTGGATTCACTATTGTGCACAATGAATAAAAGATTTAGAATCCATTTTGAGAACCTTAGAACTAAAGACACACTAAGAAGATAATTAAAGTTAAAAAGAATAAGTGATGAGCTTGAATGTCCAAACAAATTCAGAAAAAGATATTACTTTGAAGCAAAGCACATATTATCATTTACAGAGAGGTGTAATTAGTAAATGAGCATTATTCCTCAAAGTTTCACATTTAAAGAGTCATATACTTGGCAACAAAAACAACTACAAAAAGATTAATTATATTTTTGTTACATTCATAATAGGAATTTAGCAGAAAACAAAGAGTGATGATACATATATATAGTAACTAAAAACAACATAGAGTTATTACTCGAAGTTTTCTGACTAAAAACATGATTTATAGATTCAACTTCATTATTAAGGAAATCTAATCAGATATAAGTCACTTTCATTATTAGCAAAAATCATGTTGTGACTGTGAGTCTGCGGGGAAGCTCCAATTTGTAGGTTTATAAAATCACAATGACATGTCTTGAGAAATGGAAATGATAAAGTAAGTATCCATGAATCCAAAACACATGCTAAATCAATCAATCAAAGATTCAAAATCAAATTTTACAACCAAACATAAACTAATAATAAACAATGAAGCATAAAATAAAAATATAAAACAAGGTAGGGCTAGGTACACATTATTTCCACAAAGTTAAAGAGTTATATAAATATTTCAAGAACATTATTCTTCAAAGTTTGACAGATTGAGTGATAAATAGTAACTGATAATATTATCCGCAACAAGTATGCATCTTAGTGTTACCCCTGTGATGTGTTTGGTAAGTATGTGCGAAACTAGAGTAAAAGATAAGGATTTAGAGTTAACCATAGATGTAATTATGTTGTTATGGGCAAATATTGTGTCTCCACACTAGTTGAGCCTCCTCATATATATCTTTTCATGGCTCAAATATAGATATTCCTTACCTTTTCTTTTCTATCGCTTTTCACAAACTCTTGCTAAACACTTTATTTATTGTACGCCTTCTTCAAATAAATTTTAATTGAAGTACAATTCTTTTTTATCTATCCAATATCGCTTCATCACACATCATAGTAAGTAGATTGTTTCCATGGTTGACCTCTCATGCATAAATTGATTATCCGTAATATGAGTCTCTCTTTTTAGTCTCCATGGAATCATCTTTTCTCACAACTTGATGGTATGACTCATAAGTTTAATACTCCTATAATTTGCGTAATTGTATAAAATTCATCTGTTCTTATAAATCAAAACCTTAAGTATTCATTTCTCCAATCTCGTTAAAAAGCTTTATGAACCACTCAATGTCTCTATCTTGAAAAAATAAAAAACTATAGCACCTTATTTAATCAATATGGATAATGTCTGGCCATTATCCATATTTTCCAACACTTCTTTTCTCTTGTGTTCATGAATCTAATATCTAGCATGTTAGATCATATATCCTTGATTAAATAAGTTCTAAAAATAATAATATCTAGCATGTTAGAGTCCAGTAGGATCATATATCCTTGATTAAATAAGTTCTAAAAATAATAATATCTAGCATGTTAGAGTCCAGTAGGATCATATATCCTTGATTAAATAAGTTCTAAAAATAATAATATCTAGCATGTTAGAGTCCAGTATGATCATATATCCTTAATTAAATAAGTTCTAAAAATAATTCTCTCATCCATTCTCTATATCATTTTCCTAAACAAAAACTTTACATTCTTCATCCCTTTTATGCTTCACTTGGTTCAAGTCTATTGTTGTTATTTCTCACCCCCTACCTAGCCCATATAGATTTGTCTCCCTCTCGAGCCTAAAGATTGATATAACATGTCAAAGTATTAAGTTCGAATCCCCTTAAAAACAGTTGTTAAAATGACCATTGGTATAATCTTAATTCATAAAATAAAAATATTGGTATAACCCATCAAAAAATTTAGTTTTTACTTCGTCCACCGGCTTCTTTGTCTCTTTCTTAGCTTCCTTATATTTTACTGACTTTTTGACATTTTTACACCTAGATCAAGTTTTAAAGCATTCACATTTATTCTTACTTTGCACAGTCACATTCCACTACAAAGATTTGTTAACCTTGAGTCTAAAACTTCTAGTTCTACTTGACAATATACAATCCAATCAGATCATGGGAAGACCTAAAGCTAATATTGTTAAAAGGAACTAAAACAAATCATTTTCTCTCCAAAAAATACACACCCAAATCAAACGATCAGGCCCCAAAAAGAAAAAAGAAAGAAAAGGTCATGGTAGCTCTAACAAAAATTAACGTTGTCAAACCAGCCACAAGGACAATCTTATGCAAAACTGCATGCATGAATCTAGAACGAGGGCAAGTGTTAGAGTAAAATTTTGACTCACTGGGACAAAGTGACCGCTGTCACCAATTTTCTGAAAAAAAAAATTACTTATTTTTCAAATACCATTTTGGCTAGACTGCAACTCAAAAACTCACCACCGTCTCTCAATTTCTCGTATGAAAGACATCCCACACCAAAACTAACAAAAACAGAAAGGAAGAAGAGTTGTGCAACGAGGATCCGGGTTCTCTGATGTTGAAACCAACATGAAAATAATGTGGCAATCTTGGCCCTTAAAAGATAAAGAGATGAGGATTTTGGAATTTTCAATAAAAGGGAGAATTTGCTTGATGGCAGAAATTTGAAACATGAAAAGACACGAGATGCTTATCATTTTGGTCCCGCATGCCATTCCTTATCATTTTGTAAATAATTTATATTCAAAAAGAAGTCCCTCGTCTGGGATGTCTACCGAAGACATGTTAACATCCTATTTGTAATAACAAAATGTACATCATGCACATGCTAAAAAATCAAGTTTTAAGCTGTTCATACAAACACTAAGCCTTTCATACAAACCCTACTCGACTATATATGTCAAATGAACCGGACTAAATTATGTTTGTTCCGCGTTTAGAACCCACGGACCCACATTTAGGGTGAAGCTATCAATTGGAGCTTCATTTCTACTGCACGTTTAGTGCATACTTGACGCAGTTCCAAACACCTACTAAATGATTCACTTTCCTATGGCAAGTACCAAAACTATACAGCTAAATTCCAAACACAAACATTTCCCAAAACCAAAATATTCGAAAAGACGCGAACCATACAAGGGTCTAACCCATAACATGGTTAACAATGTCGGTCTATTTTCGGTAAATAGTCATGTCAAGGATGTCTGTAATTTTGCATCTCTTCAATTCTACAGGCTCTGTCAGGCAACAACTGGATCATCTTTCTGTAAAAGTCCATTAGAAATTGATTACAAGCCAAAGAAATTTAAACAATTGAAGAATGAAAGCAACATTCAAGTAGTCTGTATCAACAAAAGTTGAACTTGCACCGACCTTACAAGTAGCTTAGGCTCATGTCAACCTGAATTGGACACGGATGATGTCCTAAACAGATCCCTAGCTCAATGTAGCAGGAATGATCCACTCAATTTTTCAAGTAATTGTTGCGCTGACCGAGTGTCCATTATCTGTTTGCAAAGTTGTAAGCACTCTTAAAGCACTGGCTAAAGCACATTTGTTCAAATTAAAATCTTGATTATCGAAAGTCTAAATAAACTTGTGGATGTTTTACATACAAGTTAATGAGCTTTAAGATGTTAAAGGAACTCCCCTTTAACATCTTAAAGCTCGCAACTTGTGTATATAATCCTTTAACATCTTAAAGCTCACTAACTTGTGTGTAAAACATCCAAAGTTTATTTAGACTCACGATAATCATAAAATCAAGTAATCTACTTCTATGACTTCACAGTTCTGCGATCACTTCTAAACACAAACGCACATGTGATGCATATTTAGTTACACAGAGGGATTCAACAGCTTTTAGTTTCATGTGAATTCATATTTCATGGTTAACCCAATTAAGACTGTAATTTTCTTTTCTTTCTTTTTTTTGGTTTCAACAGGGGTTATATAGTGATTTTATTATTGAAAATTGCCAAAGATTCACATGATTGTTTTAGAAGAGTTAGGAACAATAGATCAAGGTTTTGTGAACATCAACAATCCATTCAACAGTCAGTTGAGCTTAACAAGTAGAGCAAAAACAGTTCAAGAAAATCACAAATATATCACAACTAACCACAAGTTTTACAGAATGTTTTCTCAGATATCAATCTTTTTGTCAGAATGAGTTACTGATCCCTCATTGATGCAATAAACTCTGAATTTCATTCAGATGAGACAAGACAATAAAACAAGATACAAAAAACTAACGACTTACCACAAATATTTTAAGAGCCTGAAGATGATTTCTGAACCCAAACTTGTTTCTGCATTCAGAAAAGCATTTTACAGGGCGATTCAAGCAAAGAGGTGGCGACAGAATACATCAATATAACATGTATACCTCATGAGTACTATTCCCAACACCTTTCTTTGAAAGTTTCCCTTCACTCGAACTGACTGAACCATCATCCTTCACTATATAGGGAGCCCCACGACGAGTAAAAATTCTTTGTGAACCTACAGAGATAAAAAAAAAAACGATTCAAACATTTATCTATCAGAACCCAGATAAATACCTTCTATAGTTGTTTATATTGTGAGTTTTTATTTATTATCCATAATCAGTAAAGACACACCAACCATTCTCAACGGAGGGACTACTACGTCCACCTGCAGAAGCTGAGAATTCACCACTCCTGTTTCCCGAATAAGCATTTTCTTTTACCTCTCCTGCTAAAAATTGAAAATCACCACCATACAATAGATTTCAATCACTCAGCTTTGTTTTGAAATTTCTACTTTGTCTGTAAAAAACTTGTTGTCTAGTCAATGGTCATACCTTCAACTGATTCAGGATTTGATGGTGCAGACTGTGCCAGTGAGGATGATGATAGCTCATTACTAGAATTTGAAGAATCGGAACGGCGAAGAGGTGCCCAAACACCACGATCAGGCCTGTCCTTGTTTCTAGTACGTCTTTCTGTTTTATCACCAATACCCGAACCATGAAAATCTCTTCTTACGAACTTTTCATCCAAATCCCTTTTAGATTCCCCTTCAGAATTAACGTGCCCAGCATCATGACTAGAGACTTGATCACTTAACCCAGACCTTGAACCAAAAGGACGAGGTGGACGCCTCCCATTCTCAGAAGTTAAGATTTGAATCTTATGTTGTGCAGTAGATGTAGACTGACTCTGACGAGATTCGTTATTTAGAAGTATGCTCCTGATCAATCTTCCACCGGCTTCACGCCTTTGGTTCTGTTTTGAAGTAGTTGGAATGGGCGAAACCATACCTTCAGTGGCCTGAAAGTTCCATAGAAAGTTCATAATGAAAAATTTAATAAGGGCCTATTCATGTTTAAGTAACTGTACTGCTCCAAACCAACTTTCAGGGAAGGACAACACTGTATTTAAAGAGAGAAAAAAATCTAATGTCTACTCAAACAAAGAATAACACCAACGTGAGATAGAACGGGAGAAAAATAAACTTTATATTGCATTTGCTTATATGAAGAACATTATTTTCTTATAAGGAAATGAGAGACATTAAGATCATTTATAAAAGTAAGTGAAATGGACATGAGCAAGGTACGGGTGAAGGGAAATGAAAATTTAACAGATAATTAAACCTACTTTGGGAATTTCCCGCTGTTTTCCTTTCAGAAGGAGGATCTTTTTCTTTCCTGAGTCAGAAGTCAGTGGTATTCCAGAGATGGAACCTTCAATGCCATGCACTGTATATTCATCAATCACATGCGCTGCACATTCATCAATCACAAATAATTTATCAGCTAAAATACATGAAACTTGGAAACAAGACTTAAAAGCACAATTGCAATTGCTGAATCTTCAAAAAAAATTGACAAATTTAATTTGGCTGATGGATTACTTTAATGCAAACATGTTTCTGCAGTATTCCCCTCCGTTATGTATCATTCTGATATACTCCATACAGAGAGTCCCGAATGATTAAAAACAATTACAAGGAGTTTCTGGTGGACAATCTGAACAGTGACCATCTTGTTCCATAGAGTTTGTGAAGCAGACCCAAATAAGAACGGGTCTGTGTCCTACAAAAGTTATCTATAATTTTTTCTCCTATGGTGTTTACCTTTTAAAGCAATCAATTTATTCAAATAAAGTATGGTTTTATCCGTGTAACAACAATTCAGGGATTACCACTTCTTGTGGTGGTTGCTTATTTACAGCCATTACACTGCTCTTTACTCAGACAGGTATTCATTCAATCGAAGTTAAGAAACAACACAACAAGTTTCTATACTAGGCACCTACTTTTCATCCACTTTTCTACTATAAAGCATTTTTTGCTGATTTAGTTTTAAGGTTTGGGAAAAGTGGGTAAAATTAAGAGTGCAATAGTTGCTATTCTTCACTTCTTCAGTATAGTTGGAGCGAGGTAACAACATTTAAGGATATCTCGTCCTATAATATCAATTGAAACTTGATAGGAATCAACAGATCCCACCATCGAATTAATAGTAACACAACCAAGAAGATGGAACAGATGGTAATTAAGGAAAATAGGGTACTTTACTGATAGTAATGAAAATAGTAAAATAGTAGAACAGAGAGTTTCTCTAACTACTCCCAGAGCAAAGCTCCGACACAACTCAGAGGAATCCTGCTCTGGCCCTAAACAGAACACTTATTCCGTCCTACTCTAAAACTCTAAGAATTTCCCTTTATATACAAATAAAGAGAACATTCTAGTATTTAACCCTAATGCGCCTCTTATTATTTAATCCTAATCCTAATAGGCCACTTACTAATAATCTACTTAAACCTAACTAACTACCTACTAATTACTTAAAACACCACCTCATATTGGACCCTAACAAAACTCCACTATATAGGAAAAGTAGACTGAATCCTTGATTTCAGAGGAAGCCATCTATACATTAAACTGGAAAGCAGCGGCAAAGAATAGAAACAAAAGGAAGCTATAGAGATGACCTCTGAGAATGAATGACTCCCCACCCCCAGTTTCTCCTCATATGATTATAATTGTTAGGTCAAATAAATTATTGTATTTTGAACAAAAATCACTTTAGTAACTTATTTTTATGAATTTATGTATGACTTGATCGATAATGTTATGATACTATCTAGTACTGATGTACTAGCACACTCTGCTAGTGGGGTTTTCTACTTCGCTTTATTAAGGAGTTGGAATGTTGAATTATTGTTGTGTTAAACTGTTCTATATTATGTATATATGCCATGTATAAGTTACTTTGATATTGGGTGAACTCTTACGAGTTTGAGAGTCAAGTCTACGAAAGCTCCACCAATTTCTGTAGACTCTCGGAACATGCAATTAATACACCATAAGCAACGAACAGATATGATTAGGAGTTGGGAGAATCGCAGAGACAAAAGCTGTATAAGGAAGAGACTTTTGTTTTGGTTCAAAACTACCATACATCTTGAAATCAAATATGGAAGCAGTTAAAAGCAAATTACACATATTAAGCTTTTGACAAAGGGAAAAATGAAGACAGTGAACTTGGCATATACAAGGTGAAAGTGAGTACAAAACATTATATGCCAATACAGAACTGAATAGCTATACAACACCAGAGATATTCACATGAAAAAGCTGATCTAACAAAATCTAAAGGAAGAAAAGATGACTTACAAGAATCAATTTCATATACTCCTTTTATACTTGATTCAGAAGAACGGTCCTCGCGCCTGGGTACCACAGTAAAGGCAGTTTTGTCTTTCGAATCTTTCCGATTAGCATTCTTGACATTGTCCTTCTGAACATACTGACAACCAAAACTAATTTTCATTAAGTGGAACAAATCTATGTGATTTTGCAAGCACAAATAGAACATCTATATATCAACAATAGGAGAATCAAACAATCTGAAGACATATAGGGGTAGACAAACATCCCTCCCTCTACCAATGCTAACTTGATTGAACCCATGTTTCAATTCACATCTATCCAGGTCAATTCAGCCAAACCTCGCATGTGGGTCATGTTGCCACACCCAAAAAGAGAAAGAAAATAAATCAAAATATAAATAGAGAAATGTTGAGTCGCTGTTTGGCTTTGCTTGGTTCTGATAAAAGAACCAAAGCATTAGATAAAAGATAATAGACTGGAAAGGAGGGAATAGTTCAATAAGTTCCTTCTTAATTGATTGCTTTTTTCTGGCGAAATTAATTGATTGTTTATTGAAATAGAAAGAATTGAAAAAATGGGTTTAGACCACAGCCCAACCCACTTGGCCCCATACATAACCCACTGAATGTACATTCCCTTCTTGAGTGGACTTCAAGCCCTACCACATTCATTTATTTGTGTGCAGAGCCAGAGGCTAAAACTGGCCAGTCCCCTCCTTAGTTGCGGGTGTTGGTGGGTGCTTCATGCAAATGCTGCAGCACCCATTCTTGCCCTCTTTAGGTGTAGTTGAAAAACAAACTAAAAACTAGACATAAGGAGCAAAGCAATTGACTAGTTAATGCATTTAAAATTGTCTGCACAAGAGATTTTTGAGACAGGGTCCATCTTTTTTTTCAATCCACACATTTTCATTTTGCGACAGAACAATAATAACAATAATCTGTTCTTTCCCTTTTCTCATTCTTTTTATATATGTAATCTAACGTAATAAGAATTAATCGGTATCAATAATAATTAACACCTTTGTAATCTATTCTATTGATGAAATATAAAATATACAGTAATTAAATTATTAATAAGAAAATCCAAATTGGAAAGAAAATAAAACAGAAGAGTTTGAAATCTTCAGTTTATGAAGATTCACAAAGTTTACATAATTAATAAATTATTTTAATAATAGTATGCATGAGTGTGTGCGTATATCTAATCTAACTACACATAATGCCTCTATGGTCAGTAACGGCCATAGTGGCTGTTATGGCATCATCGTGTTGTGTAGCTTAGCAGCCCACTAACCATTTTACACAGTTTGGTTTCCAAGCAACAATGAGATGACAAAATATTATTTCTCGGTCACTTAGTAGACAAATACTAATTGAATATTAAGATGCTACACAGAGAATTAAGATTGCTGCAAAGGAGCCAATAACAGCATGGTTTCTCTTGTCTTTATTGCACTAATAAAAATTAATAGGAAAGTTGCAACTTATATGTCAACAAAGTCATGGCATTCAAAATGAGTCAAGTGATTATACATTGCCTTCAGCAATATAATAATATATACTTGAACTTGATTATAAAGGTTCACCTTTTTCTTTTCGGATCCCCGTCTGGTATTACTGGGGCCAGGCTTGCCTTGCATAGCAGCTCTGGCTCTTCTGCCAACTCTTGTTGCGGCCATTGAAACCTGACACAAGATGTGGAGTATTGCATGTCAGCATATACCCAAGCAAGAGACCATCTTAACTTATATTTATCTGTAATTTAATAAGTTTCTTATATATAATAATACCAAAATAATTTCATCCAACAGGAGTCGAAGATTAAAGCCACAATCATGTGAAGGCATAATAATATAAATGAACGATGCATACCAACAAATTTTATGAGTGCATTGTCCACATTTTTAAAAAATCAAAATTTACCAGACCCAATGAAGGCACAAAAAGTATAGAGAGCTAACAAATGGTGAAGGATGAATCAGCTAAATACATATGCTCAAGCATCATAAATAAAAAAACAAACCAGTTGGAAAGAACAAAATAAAAATTCATTTCAAACAGTTGTAACCCCAAGCATGAATATAATTGTTCAAATACATTGGAAGCCGTAAGTTAGAATCCAATCCAAAGTTTTAGTTGCTCAAATATAATTGTTCTTTCAAAAACCTCCCTCATATAAGTCATATGAATATGCTTCCAGGTAGTTATGCTATGTGTTGAAAATAAGATTATGATTTATGTACTCATTGCATGGGCTGTGAATCTGTGATATGGATTGTGGATGGCACACCATAGCAGAAGGCCAAAATTCTGCTATATTAAGTTGCTATCTCCACCATACACATCATGGAGATTGGTCATGGCGGATGGCAAATTTTTTGCCAGAACACTCTGCCATGGCTGCTACTTGATAACAATGTAGGACAGGCATATCATATCACATAAATAAGGGTAGAATATTATGTGTCTTTATAGCACTATTTGCTTTTAAAACATAATAAAGAGACTCTTGTGTCGTTGAAACACACAGTTTCAAAATATTTTTCCTCTTTCTCTCTCATTCAACACTATGATACCAAATTCCTCGAGAATTTAAACAAGAGGCAAATGAGACACTTAAAGCATGAACCATAGATAGAATATGTTCTAGCGACAGAGCATTTAGTAGTAACTATTAGAATTAAAAGAATAAGGAGGAAAAACCCACAGCTCACAATATACATTTCGAAATGTCTTTCTTACTCGAATTCAAGGTCAATCCCCAAAGCACATTCTTATAAAAAACGCTTATAGCTATGAGGAGCATACATAAAATTTTACTACTACACCCCTTTAGAGTATAAGAAAAAACAAAAAGTACTCAGAAGTCCCAGAATCATTTACCAGTGGACCACTGTCAACAGCACGCTTCTGACGTATATATGCCATCAGGGGTGTGACAATAGGTGCTTCCTTGCTAGCCCCTAGAAAGGAGGAGAAAAAATGAGACAAATGGTACTGAAATTTACCTACATATAACTAACCAGCTTGCTCAAAACACATTTACATGAGAATAGTGATTAGACTGCTTTAACAAGTGTAAATCAAATAAAGGTGGTCAATAAATAACTAACCAGCTTGCTCAGCTTCCTTTCTTTCCAATTGTATTTCTGCACTCGGAAGATGTTCTTGAGGCTTTGAAATGAGTTTGAGGAACTCGAGATAGTCTGGATCTGTCCTTATTAAAAAACAATAATCATAAACACGAAGAGCACATGCCGTTAACCTAGACAATTAGCATTAGAACACATTTATATCTCGATGGCATAAAAATGACAACTACATTGATACCTTTATATATAGTCCCTTCGCGGCCATCCTTTTTGGTACTCGGCTTTGGAACACGCTGAGAAGGTGCATACTCAACTACTGCTTTATGCTGGACACCTGATTGAATATCAGGCATTAATATTTTGCATGGCACAAAAAAAAAATCAACATTTCAAAAGGAAAAAAAAAATTATGATAAACAGAATACCATAATGAAAGTTAGAATTTTGAGTCTACTAACATCAATTACGCCACGAAAAACATTCAATTGAGTTCACAATACAATAACCACTAACCCGTTTAACAAGTGAAGGTTTAAAAGGAAAACATAATAACTCAGGTCTAAACAATTAAGGCTCTAATAACTCAGGTCTAAACAATTAAGGTTCTATTTAGTTAAACAACTTAATTAAGAGCTTATAACATAAACTTTTATCAAATAAGCACTTACATGTGAGCTATTTCTATAACAAAAGATAAAAGAAAATCCAATTATATTCATGTAATCTTACCGAAATAAGCTGAGAACAGCTTATGGGCATGCATAAGTTGTTGTTTATCATATGTTCATTCAAACAGTCTCACAAATGTTTATACTATAGTCGATACGCTCAAATAACCCAATCCAAACATGCCCTAAAAGCTACGTTCCATATTGCATATGAAAAACAAAACGCTACAAAAAGAGAAAAGAAAAAGAAAAAAAAAACGAGAAATGAATTTGAAACAGAAAAATTCACCTTTCTCGTTAACGAAAACGTGTCCATTAAAGAACTCCGCAAACTCGAAAACATCATCAGGTGAATTGAAGTCTAGATATGCTCTCGCATACTTTTGGTTCCTATAACTGCACATATCAATTTTCAACAAATCACGCACAAAATCATAACAATGACAATCACAACTAAAAACGAAAAACTAGAATTAACAACGTCAATAATTACAGCTATAACTGCAAAACTAAGCTTAAGAACTTCAACAAATCACACATAACCATAACAACAACAATTACAGTAACAAACCACACATAATCAGAACAATAATAATCACAATAACAAACGCAAAACTAAGACTAACAACTTCAATGATTATGATTATAAAAGCAACACAAAGACTAACAGCTTCAACGAACCAGGCATAATCATAACAACAATAATCACAATAAAAAATGCACAACTAAGATTAAGAGCTTGAATAATCATTATCAATAAAAATGAAACTGAATCGTTAGGGTTTTGCAAGAGAAGAACAACAGCAAATCACAATAATAAACGCAAAAATAAGATTAACAACTTCAATAATCATAATTATAAACACAAAGCTAAGATTAACAACTTCAACAAATCATGCATAATCATAACAACAATAATCACAATAACAAACGCAAACTACAATTAAGAACTTCGATAATCGTAATTATAAACACAAAACTAAGATTAAGAAATTTAATAAGCATTATCAACGAAAATGAAACAGAATTGTTAGGGTTTTGTGAGAGAAGAATAAGAACCTGGTGTTGCCGGAACGGAAAACGAACCAGTGATAGCGAGAAGAGAAACGGTTATCGATGTGTTGAATGAGATCAGATTCGGTTAGAGAAGGTGGTAAATGCCGTATTACAACTTTCGTTCTTCCCTTTTCCGAACGCGCCTTCATCTTCTTCTTCTTCGGAAATGAAACTAACTTCGTTCTTCTTTTTCAACACAGCACAACACAAACTGGGCTTATCAATAGTAGTTTTGGTATTGAATTTTCTACTTGTACCCCCACCAAGATTATATACCCACAATATTAGTCATTTCTTTCTTATGCTTAATTCTCAGTTTATTTTTAGTATTAGTATATGTTGATCGTTAAGTTGTTAGTATTTGTTGGAGGTGAGAATTGAATTAGAGATCGTCGTTCTCGCTTCGTTAATTGGTTCATTCTCTTATTTGAGTCATCGAACTAACTGTTCTCGCTTTGTTCATTCGCTCTCTTGTTTGAGTCATCAAACAAACCTTAAATGTTATGGAGGTACGTAATCTTTTGGTACGTAAATGTGTTTCACACATTTCGCTTGTTACAAGTTTGGAACCTTTTTTAAAATATGTAAAAAAAAATAACCATCTTCCGCAGTGCAAAAGCAAAAATAGAACACTGCTTCCTCGACTTTATTAAGAGATTTGACAGACTAAAAGGTATATGTAATATTTGTCATAAGTTGTTTCGATAAGATCTTACAAACAGTCTCACAAATACTCATAATAATAAATAAGCTCCATGATAGGGTAATTAACATACAAATCTCAAGCCAAATCAAAACAGTTATTTTATCAAACATAGTGTCACACTAACATCATATAATATCAAATAATTTTACCCACAAAACATTAACGTTATTAGAAAAAGCAATCTTGCATATTAGGTAACCATTCATAACGGCAAGTGTGTGTTGTGAAAGACATGGAGAACACATCAACACTCTCTTTGATGTAAAGATTGTTTTTTAACAAAATAGAAATAAGACATAACATTTGCTTGTTGGATGAATGAGTTGCGAAAAACTGGAACATGGATGCAAGTGTTGGAAGATGGGTTTAGAAGTTGGGAACAACCATTGTTGACAAAAAACACGAGGGAAATGTGGGAAGAGCCAACACACCAAGCATCGGTGCGATCATAGTTTTAAAACTCGGACCGGTTATCGACTCGGCAATGTTACTGGGTCATTGGTTCGTTGGTTGAACCATTGGATCATTGGTCGAATCGCATAACTAGATCAGATTAAACCAAAAAACTCGGCTGTATAACTCGGTCATTATAAATTTTTTGTATAAGTATCAAATTGAATTGGACCGGATGAATTATAACATGTATATTATATATCTAAATAAATTATACAATATTTAGATAAGTATTAAAAATGTTGTAAAATATTTAGTTTTTTAAGAAGGAGTAAAAACGTCCTAAGATATATAAATGATTTTTTTTTTTTTTTAGGGATATATAAATGACAGATTTGTTTAAATGAGATTTTGTTTTCTCTAAATATTTTGCCATTTAATTTGATGAGATGATTATCATATATGAATGTTTAGAAGAAAACATGTACCAGAAGCTGATGCCTGCTACAGTGGAAAAGGTTGTTGGTTTCAAGTGGAAGGTTGCGTGTTCAATCCTCTCTAAAGCCCCTTTTTTAACAAAATTTGTTTAATAAAATATTATTTGTTGGGAAATTCTTTGTTACCCATCACCCTATTGTGGGTTTCCTTACCCATCTGACTTGCTAGACATCTAACCATCCATTTGGATTTAAAGTTTAAAATGTCTTCATAGTTGCCAATTTTAAACATTTGCAAATTTACCCCAAATTCATTATTTTTATTTACTATTTATCTTCTCCCATTCATTGTGTCATATAATCCTCAATCGACCACCACGGGCATTGGCACCACCGCCGGTGATAATTCCTACATACCAATACCACCTCAAAAACCCTTCGACATCCCTCTTCCTCCACAGTCACTTCCCGATTTCTCCCCTTCACCTCTTCAACATGCTGCTTCCATGTCTGAAATCAAGATCAATAAGCCCGATCCTAGGCCCATGCCCAAGCCCATTCTAATTTTAACTGCTAATTTTAAGACAAATTGACGGGAATGGTGTTGATTACTTAATAGATTTTACTGGATGTCTAGCTAGTTTATTCAAAAGGAAAGAATCAATATGTGTGTCTGTTCTATGTATTTTGTCTTTTCACAAGCGGGGCTAGACTTCATTGAATGTTGCCTTGTTTGGTTATGTCATACAAAGAGAAGACATGAGCAACCACTAGTTATTAGGGTGGATACAATAGAGGATAGTTCTAGAGTTAAAAGCAAAGGAATTATTAGAAAAATCCATAAAGAACTATTTCGTTTCTATGATTTTTGTATATTGGAACTTACTTAGCATTGGAGTTCTTATGTTCTGGCTTTTATGTATTAGTGGTGTGTCTATTTTCTAGTACAGAGAGGATATTCGTTGCAAGTTTTTTGTTTAGACTTTATAGCATTGTAGTGGAGTCTGTAGTTGTCCAATGAACCTCATTGTATTTGCGTTTTAGTTCACGGCCTCATGGAACTTTTGGTTGATGTAGTTTTGGTTTTCCTTTGGTGGTGTAGTTGTGATTGTTGTGGTTTTCGCTGTTCACACTTCTTCAGCTCTCCTACTTCACTTTGTCAAGGTAAAGGTTTTGTTTTCCTCTAAAATTTATTCATTTAAAGCTTTGGTTATTGGTTTAGAAAGTATCAGAAAGTTACTTGGTAACTGTGCTAACTGCTGATAGATTTTGCTTTGGTTGTTAACAGTTTTTATGTTCAGTTTTTTTTTTGTAGGGATTGTCATATACCATTTATAGTCATGGTTCAAATAAACTCCTAATATTTTAGGAAGTAGTTATGTGTTGTTACTTAGTGCATTAGAATGACTGGTCCGAAGCATTTTCAACCATCAATGAAGGAGCTACTGATGGAGTTTAGAGTTGAGGTAAGCTTGAACCAAGTTAAATATTATTGAATGTAATTTGATGCCTTCAAAGAAAGAGCCGATTGATGTGGAATCTATTGTGGAGGATATTAAGGTGTCATGGAGGTGGTGTTGGACTAAACTAGAAATTTTGACTTGCTTGTATCATGAATGGAGTTGGAATCCGAATGAGTGCCTGTTGAGGCAACATTTTGTGTGAGAGTTAAGCTCTGCTGAGGGTGGCTCCATCTTGTTTCGATCCTTAACAATAGGTGTTGTGGTTGTGGTAGTTGTTGGGATTTTTTTGTCTCGGGTGTGGGGTTTTTTTTTCTTCACTTTTGTGCTGTTGGTATGTGCTGCTGTGGTCAACTGTGGCAGCAGCTGCTGTTATTTTAGGACAGCAGCGGTTGGTGTTTTGTCAGGAACCTCCGACTGTTCGTACCTTGGTGTTGATTATGAGGCAGTGGTATGCGTAAATGGTTAGTAGGAAGTGGTCTTGATTTTCATGGATATCCGTTTTTTTCACTCATTATCCAGCCTCATGATTATTATTTTTTGTTGTGCTGCCATTGCTTGCTTGTGACCCCAACTTTAACAATTCGCTATTATTAACGAATAATTAGGACAATTGAAAAAAGGAGCTAAAAATTGAACTAAATCAAATATTAGGACTGTTGAAAGAAAACAAAAATTTGATTATTTATAGTCTTGCATATTGTGTTTTTGTTTACCTTGTTATTCATGTGCTCTGGTTTGTTTTGTAGACTAGTGCACTGGAGGATAAGAGAAAACAGTTTTTGCAGGCAACACTTGGGATTCAAAAATGCTTCTGTGGTCTTCAAAATCCCGCAGTTATTTCTGTGAACTTAAGAATGGAGTGACAACATTATAATCATGTACTGCTAGTAGCAACATTAGTTTCAATTTTAGCAAAACTATCAATTGATTGTAGGTATTATGATATTTTTCTTCATTGAAAAGAAGATTTCTGATGTAATTATCATAAAAGCAATATTGATATTGCTTGTGAAATAGAGAGTCCTCTGCTGTTAAATTTGAGGATCTTATTGGCACTCATTCATTGCGAAAATGATATACCTAGGTTGTAGGCTAAAATCATTAAATTCTTGTCACAATTGGTTGTTCATAACCTTGGTTCTAGTTTATTTCTAGATTTCTAATTGCTAGTTTGTTACATTGCAGTTATTTGTGGAGAAATTACATGAAGGAAACGTGGTGTTTTGACGAAATTTTCCATAACAATTTATTCTAAAAAACTTGAGGAGATTCTTTATAGTCTTGAAGGAAACCAAATCTAATATTATGATTGTTTGAAAGAACCAAAAACAACAACCGAACTACATTGAAAAAGAACCGATTGAGAGATTGAATTTGATGGTTGAGATGCAATAATTGACAAAAAAGAAGAGGATTTCAATTGAGATAATCAATTTTCGTATGTCAGATGCATGTGAGAAATCCATCCATTTAAGCGCACATAGTTTCAAATGTACTTGATAGGCTCAAATAAATTAATCATTTTTTTGTTTTTGTTGATGGATCGTATTATTCCTTTTGTGATAGCTATACAAATTGGTTATCAAAATATAGAGGTCATAACAACTGCTTCGTTCCATTTCCATGTGTGGTATTGATGGTTTGACTAGGATTTATGGGAGAACATGCTAAGATTTAAGATTTTGACTAATTAACTGCAACATTGGAGTAACGTTTCACACAATAGCATGTTTATAATTTTTAAATTATGTAATGAATGCAACATGGTAAGAGTAAAATGTAATATAAATAGATGAATATTTTATATGAAAACTATATATTTAATAAAATAGTTTTTGCTTTTTCAATTTTTTTTACTAAACAATATATTTTGGTCCCTTAAATTTTTTCATTCTATGTCTTTTAAATTACAAATTTTATACATTTTGCTTCTCTTATTGGTATACGTTAGACACTTTGGTAGTTTATGTCATTTTAATCAAGGGACAAAGTGTATAATATTTGGAGACTAAAATTTGTAATATTTGTAACTTAAATTACCCGTAACATGGAGATTACCGGGCTTAGGCTCTCATTTCTATCCAAAAAAAAATCATCTAGAGATTAGATGAAAGGGGACTAGTCTCTTATAATGTAATGAACAACAATTCAAATTTCTATCACGAGAGTTACTTAAATTTGCTGTGTAGGAATTCACCGAACAAGTTTAGATGTAATAGAAAGAGACATGTGAGAAATAAATAAATAAAAAAGCATAATTATTCAGCTTAAACTTTATTATCCCTCGTGTAAATTAAGTTCTTAAAGTTGTTTAAACCAAAGTGATGCCTACATTCGGTTGTCTGTTGCTGCAAAACAACCCAACAACAAGTCTCATGTAAATTTCAAATAACAATTAATATTGTGACAATATCATTCACAATGTTCAAATTATTCAACGCATAACATAGTTTCCTCTTTCTTTTGATATCATTGATAAAAAAAGAAGGAAGAATACGAAGAGTAACATAAACATAAACTTGTCGACTAACATAAGAAATGGTCGCTCTAGTTAATGAGTAAGTAACCATATTTGCATGTTTCATTTGTAGTGTAATTAAGTCATATCTAACGGTCCGATCAATTTTATTTGATGTCATTGAAGTAGATAATATAGTCACAAGGAAGGGAGGTTTGAATTGTGACCCTTTAAAAAAATATCTGCAACTTAAAATTAATTCTCAAGTTGTTTTACTTGGAATGTTTAAGTTAGTGAAGTGACTTCAGAACGTTCTGAAGTTCTTGTGAAAAAATAGTTTAATAAAGTAAATGTGTTTGTGTGTGTAGTGTATACTGAAATTAAAGAGTATAAGGAAGAGAAAAAGAACACATAAAGATTTATAGTGGTTCACCCAATGTGAGCTAGTCCACTCCTCACAATCTTGTGAGAGTTTCCACTATGATGCTTGAGATAACCTCTCAAATCTTGCACCTTACAATCTTTGTTCACCTGAACAATTACAACAATGTATTCTCTAAGCCTTAGCAGGCTTGTACCTTCTTGCTAAGTTACCCACTTAGACTTTTACAATCTTTACTCAAACTAACACTTTAGTACCCCTAAAGCTAGATGAGACTTTGATTAGAATTTGTATGAGGTTTGAGTGTTTGTAGAAACACACAGCAGAAGCATGGAAGGACAAGTTATATTTAAAGAGACAACAGAAAGAATTGATTTACTCTACAGGAAGATATAAAGAATCTCAGTGATGGTCAATTCAAATTGCAAGAGCTTCAAACACGTTTCAAATGTTTTCTTGTATGCTTTGCAATGGTGCAAGTAATGTTGAACCTTTGATATCTATTTATAGAGTTTTTGGACTCATATAGCCGTTGTAGGGTGTCCAATGGTGTTATGCCACGTGTCCTGGGTCCCACAAACTTTTACTTGAAATTCTGGGTAAACATTCTGAACATAAGAATGTTGTTGTGTTCTTCACCAGAATGTTGATGTTCATCAAACATTCATCTGGGTACATCATATATGAATGAACACATGAGTTTCTGGGTTTCTCATATGTGTTTCATATGATTTTATGGGCAATATCCATGAATATTAACTTTTCCACATACATCAAAATGTTGCTGGATAAAGTTGGATAAAGTTGCTCCAGATCTGCATTGGATTGTATGCAGGAGAGAGAGTAGTGGATCTTCAATCTCTAGGCCCATGTTTCTATGAGATATGCAAGGATACTGTACTGTAACATATCTCATACGTGTCCTTCTTTGATTGATCAGTTGGGTCCATTTTGGCTTTGCTTTTTAACTTTTCACCTATTGTACTGTTCACAGTATGAAGCATGTGCAGAGCTAAACATTTTGATCATCAAAATTTTCCATTTGTTTTCACTTATGACGATTTGTAAGACTTGTACTTAATGTAATCAATCCTAATAGTGAAAACATAACTGAAGTGCAGTAATTGCAACATCTAGGATGATATTCACATTGGAATATTCCTAGTACTTCAATGTTCATAGTCTTGATGAACATTGAATATCCTTTTTGACATTTAACTTTGTAAATGCCTTTATTGTTTGATTGATCCATGCAAACGTACTTTTCTGGACATTTGTTCATGTCATAAGTGACTTGCATGTTCTTGATAATGTTCTTGAGATTATTGACTTGTATAAGAACAACCTTCTGACCTTTGCTTGAACATTCTGATCAACTCACTGAGCAACATTCTAAACTAACTTTCTGACCTCAGAGTTAGTTCATAAAACCAAATGTCCTTTGATTTCTTGAATCTTGGTATAATTTAAACCTTGTTCTTGTCTTAATAATGTTGGAACAAGGGTGTTTCACAAGTCACCTATTGAGTGTTGACAATAACAAGGTATTAAAAATAATCAATTGGATATGCTAAACAATTTGTTCAAGTGTGCAGGATCCATAATCAAAGTACTATTCTTAAAGATTCTGATTGAACAAGTTCAAGAGCAAAGGAATTTATTTGAAGCTTAAAGCATCTGGAAGAATGAGTCTGAAGAACTGCGTCTGAAGAACTGCGTCTGAAGAAACGAGTCTGAAGAAGAGCTCCTGAAGACACGTCATCAAAAGCAAGAACATCAGAAGCACTGATCATCAGAAGCATATCTCGCCAGAAGCTACTTCACCAGAGT
>Ga0228711_1002433_pt1 | contig 28618 bp, 20 predicted proteins | sample MedpolnodulmetaG_2_FD_177996 | JGI IMG/M metagenome (GOLD analysis project Ga0228711, IMG submission 177996) | Root nodule microbial communities from Medicago polymorpha collected in Santa Monica, California, United States - brown nodules | ecosystem: Host-associated > Plants > Roots > Nodule... | reverse complement strand
GATGTGCCTCTCAAGGTGGTGGTGTTTGCTTGGCGTTTGTTTCGGGATAGATTGCCTACTAAGGACAACCTCCTCCGGAGAGGTGTCATTACCCATGATTCCAGGATGTGTGTGGCAGGGTGTGATTGTGTCGAATCGTCTTCTCATTTATTTTTACACTGTAATATTTTTTGTTCTGTTTGGCACTTGATTTATAGTTGGATTGGGGTCTTAGTGACCAACCCGTTCTACGTGCCTGATCATTTTCATCAGTTTGGCTTTAGTGGTGGCATTGAAAAGAAGCGGCGCTCAATTTTACAGGTTATATGGTATGCAACTGTCTGGGAAATCTGGAAGGAAAGAAACAATAGGTTATTTACAGGCATAGAAAGCCCCATTCTTCAGGTGGTGGATAAGATTAAGTCCATCTCCTATATGTGGATGAAGGCGAAGCACATTACTCTTCCCTTCAATCTGCATGGCTGGTGGCTTAGTCCATTCACCATATTGGGCATAGGCTAATAGTTTCTTTCCATTTGTTTCTTTTTTCTTGTTATTGTAGTTCACTTTATAAATATTGTTCAGACCTTGCGTTTATTCCTTGGTACACCTTGTACGGGGAATAACGCTTTTATGTGGTAATATATTTCATTTTAGCCTCTTCAAAAAAAAAAATGATAAATAATTATTGAACTCACACACAAATGAAAGAGTTGGAGTTCCGAAATTCAATCACAGAGTCCGACCTAACAATTTTAGCATTTTGATATTGATCAATTTAGCTAAGACTTATGGATGGAAACATTGGTTTTAAATTTTAATCCCTCAAATATTAACTACATAAGGACAAAAGTGAATATTATACACATATCACATATACTAATTGAACAATATTTTAGGAATGACGGTAAATTGTAATGACTATTTGAATTTCTCTACTAAAGAGAGTTCTAAAAATGTTATTCGCGATGTTTGAATCTAAGTCATGTGATTCAGCTAACAATGAACACCATAGAGAAGGGATTATTCCAGATATGCATATACCATGGGTATTTTTGGAGTGATAGAGTGTCAAAGGTAAACATTGTTTCAAATTATAAAGCCACTTATTTTATTTTATTTTATTTTACTTTTTTTTTGTGTTAGGTTTATGTCACCAAATTTTTTGTTTTTCTTGATATAATATTTTTTTTACTTATACATATCAAACCGGAGGGAGTATGAGATATATAAATTCGTTTATAATTTGGAACATCTACTGTTGTATAAGTTTAATAACTACAAATATTTTTTTGACAAAAGTTTAATGACTACGATGTTAGGTACTTTTTTTGAATAAGATGTTAGGTACTTAGATTGGTGTAAATTACATCATGATATTGATACAATGGCTCTGTAGCAGTTGCAGATAATCCAAGTTGATCAAATAGGGTTTAGCATCAAGATCATAAGGCATATCATAATAGAATTTTATTTCTCTGCATATACTTCATACTTTTTTTTGTTGAAAGAGCGTATACTTCATACTTAATTTAATTATATCATGATTATAAAAAGACCATATATTAGCTATTGTAAAATGTAAAATATTAAAATAAGAAGAATTATATTTACGATTGCTATTAAATAAATGATAAAATTATGGTATTGATATTGATATTTTATACTCGGTATCAATGATGCATAATATTTTTTTTTTAGAATAATATAAGAATATATAAGACTTAGTAGAAAGACTGTTCTAATTAAGAGGCTCATTGGTAGGTGTGGAGTGTGGTTAGGATATGAGTACTGCAGCTAGCTTGGATATGAAACTGACCTCTTTTCAAAACTATGAGTAGGGAAACAAGAGCCTCACTAAACTTACATGATTAAATAAACTTAAAATATCTGAGATGCATTGATCCTTGATGTTGAAAGTTGTCACTATGCTGGTCATAAAATTGGTGGGAAATGTCAGCGTGTGAATGGAAAGTATATAGCTTATTTTAAAACTAAATAATTGAATATTTAATCCAAATGTTAATGCAAGCAAATGATACTTTATATTAAAAAAGAAAAAAGAAGGTGATGGTGGAGAATGAAGGTGTATATGAACCGTGAATTGAGCATATTCGATACTTTGAAAAAGATTTGGTTGTCTTCGTACGTTATAAATATTAGCATTTTGCGTTTTGTTAAAATCATCCAAAGTTGTGGGTATGGTCTTATTCTTATACTTGAATAATTTGATAATTGATAAGAAAAGATGGACCCCACAAATCACCTACATAGCTTTTTTATGTGGTTGTGGTAGTGACTCGTTCATGATAGTGGCTTTGTACAATGTGGTTGGCACTTAGCACCTTTTTTACGAGAGATAGCTAGCTTTAACTTGTTTTCAACTTTGATAAGGTTATCAATGGCGTTGAAAGTTGAGTGGTTTGATGGTGTGATTCAGCGACAAAAGGACATAAAGTCATCTAAAATGGACACGTTAAATGGGTGATTCAAATGAAAATTGTAACTTACCAAATAGTATAACTTAGTGGCATAAGTTTCAAACAAACTGATCTATGAGATATCAGTGGCATACGGTCCAACCTATAATTTGATCCTTAATTGATAAATATATATTTTTTAATCTTAACTGTGAACATGATTTGTTTAAAGATGGTCCTTAAAAAACCCGGGTGCAGCTCGATTTGGAGGGTTAATAAGGGATCATGATGACAAATTTATTAAGGGTTACTACAGTAGCATCAATTACTCTAATATTTTTCATGCAGAGATCATGACTTTGTTTCATGGCATTCATCTTTGTTGGAAAGCAGGGTAAGCAGGGTTCAGAGACATTATACGCTATTTAGATTTCCTTCAAACCATTCGTTTGGTTCAAACGACATATGTTAGATATCACCATTATGAAAATGAAATTGAGATGATTTATCAATTCTTGGTCAAGGATTGGACCTTGCGACTTCAACATACTTTTGCAGAAGGTAATATGAGCTTCATCTAGTCCTTCTTGCAGATGTCATGGGAGTTCCATACACTTGTGCGTAGTCTTTGTTTTCAGTTTTTTTTTGGCTTATTTTTTCTCATGTAAAAAAAAATGGTAGTTTTCATTACATTGAGAAATAATCTAATAAATACATCAGATTTCATACAAAAAATATTGAATATTTATTTAGTGTTCAAATGCTCATACAAAACAATTCATACAATCATTTTTAGATGTAAAGTAATTTATAACTGTATCTAGATCAATAATTCTATCATATCTTTTTCAATATATAAAACGACTAGACCATTCAACTTTTCTTGTGGCACTGACGATCTCAAATTATTTTTGAATATTAGTGATATGCTCAACATTATTCTCATATTTTTTGAGTTTCTCACTTAAATGATTCCAATCATTCCTCCATCATTTGTTAAAGGACTCTTGTCGCTGCTATTTTGATAAGTGAACAATTTACGAGAAAAAAAAGTATCCACATGTAGAGAGTAAAACCAACCATTTTCTTTCAAAAGTTTCACACTTACTCAACTTTTTGAAAAAATAGGATTATGAAAAATACCTATAAAGTTTGTTTATAGAAAATGTGAGATTCAATTCCCTAATATAACTTTTTTCAATTAAAATATCTCAGATGATTCTATCACTCATTTTTTTTTTCTCTTCCTTTTTTCACTATCACATGCATGTTTTCACGACAACATTATATGATAAAATAATTAAACAAAACGAATAGAATGGAATAGTAGCATATGAATCGTACCCGCCAATGAAGCTACCACTAGAATCCTTTTGCTTCTTTCTCAATAAGTTGATGCTACAAATTTGTCTTTCACCCGTGAGTCTCTCTATTTTGTTATACGCTGCTACAATGTTGTTGTTCCAAATTAGGGATTTGAACTCCCTTTCTATTTTGTTAAACCTTTGAGCATTTGGCTTCATGGACCCTAATTTATTTTATTTTATTTTGGGGTCCAAATTTTAACTTGTTTTTTAAGATCTATGATGGTAGCCTCTCGCTATGTCTCATATACGACTCTGGTTTCAAAGAGTCTTATATTAGATGAAATAATGTTAAAATATAAATTCATAAAGTCTCAGTGGCCCTTACATTGCAAATTGATTTTCAAAGAGTTGATTTGTGTCCAATATAAATTTAAAAATATGAAGATTATATTATATTATATTATATTATATTATATTATAGGGTGAAAAGAAAAGAGTTTTTCAACAATTCAGATTTTATAATTCGAAAACCCCAAAAATTAGGGTGCGTTCATTGCTTTCTTCGGATTATAGAATTCGAACACCCTATAAACAGTTTGTATTATATAATCGGAACTGTATCAACACAAATTATGAACATGCTTGTAACATGAATAGTCATTTTAAGAACCATATTAATCTTCCTAACTTTCATAATTTTGTTTTAGGTCATTGTTAGTTGTTCCCAGTCAAAAAACGATATTCGGGCTATTTGATCGTATTGCTCTGAAACTTGGCCTAAAATTAGGAAAACAATCAAGGATCAAGACTCCCTTAGAAGGAACTTCTTACGGGACTCCGCCTCTCAAAATCCAAAATTCCACATTTAGACCCATTTTTAATTTTTCATATTCTCAGAAAAATTCGAAAAAAATTGCATTAGTTTTATTTGATTTTCAAAAAAATTTGTGGTATTTTTATGATTTTATTTGATAGATTTTTTTATCATTTTTTACTTTGTTTTTTGGTTGTTTTTAAAAGCAAAATTCAAAACTGCTGAAATGGGAGAAATTCTAATTGTTGATTATACATAAGCATATTTTGGATTATAAAATCCGAACTTAATTTGGATGTTTTCGGATTTTATAATCCGAAAACCCATAGACATTTTGGGAAATTTTACAGGGTGCATGAAAATGTCATAGGGTGAGAAAAATAATAGTCATTGGTCTATGTAAATATGATTTGGTTGAGTTTTGGTCTCTGCAAAAAAAAAAAAAAATGAAAAACGTCCTTGCAAAATTTTATCTTTTAAAAAAGTCATTGGCCTTACTTTCTTACTGATTTGACACGTTTGTTCCCATGTGGCACATGATGATTGTGTAGGACTGATACACATCATTTTGGTTGATTTAAATAAAAAATAAAAAAATCCAAATTTATTTTTTGTGAGTTTTAATATTAATTTTGTTTTAATTAAATACAAATAATCATTTTTTAATTAATACAAATATTAATTTTTTGTGTGTTTTAATTAATATTTGTATTTAATTAAAACACAAATTCATTCATTTTCATCCCCAAATTTTAATTTTCAGATCTGGATCCACAATCTCTCACACGCACATTCATCTTCCTCAAAATCACACCCAGAAAAATGAATCACACACATAAACTCATGCTTCCGAAGAAGAGGAAGGATCAAGACAAGAAATAGCACCCATGATATCATCATACATCACTATAATATAATATGTGTTTAATAACTAATTTAACTAACTTTTTATGATTATTCTAATCAATACAAGAATTGAATTGAAATGGATGATAGTGTTCTCTTTTGTTTCTATCGCTCTCGTCAAAGCCCTTTTTTTGCAACTGGTTGTGTGGATGTTGCTACTACACCCTCCGATCATTGTTATAAACAAAAATCTATATTTTAGATTTATTTATTAATGATGTATTAATCTTTATTATAGACCACATATAAAGATGGATGTCCTTACTCTTAATGTCTTTACTCTCCAAACTAAAAGAGGAAGGAGAGATATCCTTACTCTAAGGCTATGTTTGGATTGATGGAGAGTGATGGAATGGAGTGGGATGGAACCATGTTCCATTGTTTGGTTTTGCAAAAAATGAATGGAATGGAATGGAGTGTGATGGAACCCATTCCATCCAATACCACTCATTAAGCCAAATTTTCATTCCCCCAATTTGGGGTGTATCCAATGGAATGGAATACATTAATAGAACAATGACAATTTTGCCCTATTTGTTTTATTTCATCAACCTGCTTCTCCTTCCTTCATTTGTTTTTATTCTGTTGTTCACCGTATTTTCTTTTTTCTTGCTTTTCTCATCTTCTACAAGTATTTCCAGTCTCGTTTCTACTACCACTTCTTTTAATTAATATCAATTCAATCATAAATCTCTTACATCTTGTTTCCAGCTTCCAGCGTGTTTTCTAGCTTTTCAATAATTGTTCTAATTTGACTAGAATTAAGCTTATGAAGTTTATTGCTAAAAAAAAAAAAAGCCTATGAAGTTTAAGCTACCAAATGGAAATACAACTATTGTATATTATGCAGGAACCATTATTATGTACTATATATTTTGTTGTTTATAGTATGAATATGTATTGACTTTGAAACTCCTGAAAGAAGTTGCTCGTTAAAAAAAAACTTTCGTAAAAATATATTGAATTTATGGTGTTAGTACTCGTTTATTCTGGTGTTATTTGATACCAAAATAAGCATATATTGATTGAATTGAGTTCACAATTCAACAAATTATATTTTAAACTAAAGGGTAAAAATGGAATAAAAAAGTTATAACACTTCCCGTTCCGTCTACTTTCCAAACAATGGAGTGGGAAATTAGTTTCATTCCGTCATAAAATATCTAAACAATGGAATGAAATTTTTATTCCATTCGCTCCATTCCGTTGGTTTTAGCTTATCCAAACAGAAATGTCTTAAGCCCAATCTAAAGTCTGATAGTTCTGCTTCTTGAACATATAAGTTTCTTTGAGGGGGAGCTCACCATTAGTATTATGATTCTACACTAGATTATCTTGTTTGTCTTCGGCTAATAAAGTTACTTGTTCAATAAGTTGCTTCAAGCTTGGGAACAACTAATGCAATTTTCAAAGAAATACACCATTGATTATTAGAAATGAAATTATAGATTGTCAACATTTATTGTTATTTTTTCACTAATTTATATACTATTGAATTTCATCCCACTTAATTACATCACTAATTATAATTAATAAGAATGTGTTAAAAAATTATAGTATTACTTTTATCATTGAAATCAACTTAACTAATCATTTTCTTAAGAACCACACTTAACTAAAAATTGACTATTAAAATAAGAGGGAGAAATTGATTTTTTTTTGGGATTCCAATTTTTAAATTCAAAATCTTTTTTTTTTTTTAAAAAAAAATACTTAAATAGTGCCACAATAAAATTTATCAAACCAAATAGTTATATTATTACTCTATCCGTTTCAAAATGAATGTCATTTATGATTTTTACACACATATTAAGAAATATATTAATTAAAAGAAAGAAAGATATTATTCTATCAAATTATTCTAATTAATTATTAGTTTTTTTTTTATTAAAGAAAAATAATATTTTTTTTGAGGGAAAAAAAATACTTTGAAAGTAATGTATTATTTACCTTTGTAAAAAAAAAAAAGTTAAAATTACCAAAAGCAACGATGCAAGAAAAGTTCTCGTCCCCTGTGGTTTGAGGCATGTACCGCGCCGCCGCTATCCTGAGAATGAGTTACCTTCATATCAAATGTTGTTCCTCTCGATATTTCGATTGGATTTCATAGCTTTTGTTGCTTTATACTCTGAAATATTATTTTCTCAAAAGGGTATTCTGTGAAGTGCTTCAAATTTGAGAAAAACTTTGGTTTTTGGTATAACCCTTATGGTAATGGCTATAGTAGAATCATTAACGAAGATACCTTTGCAAGACCCACCCAAGGAAGAGTTTTCTTCAGCTGACTTAACTTGGACCAAGTTTGGGAATGCTGATCACCATGATGAGGTTGCCCTTATTCCCTATGACAGAGTTGATGATTTTATAAACGGCGAGTGCTCGAATGTATTGTGCCCAACTCGGTTTCACATCGAAACGACAAAGTAGTGACACCTTGAAGAAGTACAAGGGTGATGAATATCTTGAGTACAAAAAGTGAGTAGTTTCTGCCCTGCTTCTTTGTAATAGTTAGGAGAATAAAATTCTGTTAGTAGTTAGGAATTAACTACGACCACTAACACTAGACACGACACTGATACGTTCATAACGACGCTAATTTAAAAAATTCACATAATTGAATGTAATCATATGCGTCGGGGTTGTGTCGGTGTCAGACACTGTACACCGGACACACTTTCTATAAGAAGTGTTGATGCTATAGAGGGTAAGTTAGGAGTTGGTTTAGAATTAGTTCCTCAATTAGTTGGTGCAATTGAGTTAGTTAATCAAAATGACTTCGTATGAGCTTTTGCTTCATGAATACGCCTATGTTATTTATCGCAGTCATGTTGATTTTTTTTTCTTTTCTCTGTGAAGGTACCAGTGCTCATTTGGCCCAGAAAATTATGGTGAGGGTGGAGAGATACTACCTAGTCGGAGTTGTTGGCCTAATACCAGAAAACGTGCTGCCAGACCTCAATCAATGAGGGGTTGTACCTGTCATTTTGATGTCAAACGTCTTTATGCTTGTCCATCACTTGCGCTTATTGTATACAATGAGAGGCGTCATGTTAACAAGTCTGGTTTTATCTGCCATGGACCACTTGATAGAGATGCCATCGGCCCAAGGGCCACAAATAATCCATATATATCCAATGAAATTCAGCAGCAAACAATTTCAATGATACATCTTGGCATTCCGGAAGAGAATATATTGGAGAAACACATTGAAGGAATTGAGCGATATTGTGGTTCAAATGTAAAATTCAATAGCCTCGCTTCTCAGCATGTTCGCAAGCTAAGCATGATTATCAAAAGGTCTACTCATGAGCTGGACCTCGATGATGAAGTTAGCATCCGCATGTGGGTCGAACGCAATAGAAAGTCTGTGTTTTTTAATCAGGATACTTCAGAGTCAGACCCTTTCATCTTGGGGATCCAAACAGAATGGCAGCTGCAGCAAATGGTTCGTTTTGGTCATCACAGTGTTGTTGCAGCAGACTCATCCTTTGGTGTGAAGAGACTTAAAGTAATTATTTTTCATTCACGACTTTTAAGTTACACCTGATCTAAGATAACCATAATTATATTGTTCACATTCTTGTATATTGTCAATCAACTTAACTTAGTTATCTTTTCCTGTTGGCAGTATCCCTTGTTTACACTATTTGTTTTTGATTCAAGACAACACGCACTTCCTGTTGCATGGATCATTACACGTAGCTTTGCAAAGCCTGATGTGTCTAAGTGGCTGAAAGCTCTAATTGATCGAGCTCGTAGTGTTGAGCCTGGATGGAAAGTCGGTGGATTTTTTATTGACGATGCCGCAGCTGATATTGATCTTTTGAGGCAAATTTTTATTGTCTTTAAAACTAGTTTGGTTCAATGTTCTATAGTTGTGTTTATTTGTCTTACTTCCGTCGTTTTCTTTTACAGAGATATATTTGGTTGTCCTGTCCTATTTTCACTTTGGCGTATTCGTAGATCATGGCTAAGGAATATTGTTAGAAAATGCAATAATATTGAGGTTGAGCGGGAGATGTTTAAGCGTCTCGGGACAATAGTGTACAACATTTGGGGAGGCACTAGTACATCAGTTGCCTTGGAACAATTTATGCTGGATTTTATTGACCAAACTGATTTCATGGAATATTTTAGAGTCTCCTGGGTGCCCAAGATTGGTTAGATCTTTCTTCTCTTTTCTCTTGCATACACATAAAAAAGTACTTGTTCGGATGAATGCATATTTTCATGCATACTTGTAAATAATATGTTGCAGCTGAAATGTTTTTGTTATTTTGCTTCAGAAGTTCCGTGTGTAGTTTGTTAGTCAGTGACTAACAAGTCCACGATATGACACAAATATGGGAATACGGAAAAATTTATAAAATCATGATACGACACGGCCAACAAATAAGTCCACGATACGACACAAATATGGGGATACAGGAAAATTTATAAAACCATGATACGACACGGCCAAGTATGTAGAGAAAGAGAGAACATAAATGCTCAATGTTTGTAGACAGACATTTACATTGATAAATTCCTATTAATACATAAAAATATCAATAGTCAATTAATGGTGATCTCAATTTAAATAATATATATTTGTGACCGCAACAAGCATGCATAGCTGCATATTTTTCCCTCACCTATATATAGATCAGTATATATTCTTATACTAAGCATCTGTCACAATAAAATACAATTTTGTGTCTTTAGTTAGTAAGATGCTGCATTAAATATGTACATCACATGAAAATTGTGTCTTTAGTTGGTAAGAAGTGCCCAAGATGGATCTGAGAAGTATCTTTAAAAGTTTATTAGATACTTTTTGGTTGTGTATTGATATCGAATACGTATTGGACACCAGTACTATTCCATTTATGAAATATCTGGGTTTCAAAGTCATTGATATGTTAACTTATTGTGTCCTTACCCTTCCTTTTTTCTCTTGCGCAGAAATGTGGCTTTCAACGACGAGGAATTTTCCACTAGCAAGCCAGGAAGCTTCTGGAGCATTAGAAGCCTACCATGTTAAACTGAAAGCCAAACTTTTTGATGATTCACATCTCGGAGCGCTGCAAAGAGTAGATTGGTTAGTCCATAAATTAACAACTGAGTTGCATTCAAGCTACTGGCTTGATCGTTTTGCTGACGAAAGTGATTCTTTCCAGAATGTGAAAGAGGGATATATCGCTTCTACGTCATGGCATCGAGCATTTCAAATTCCCGACTCCGCTGTCACCTTGGACAATAAAGACCGTCTATTTGCCAAAGTTGCGAGCCAGAAAGACAGCAGCGTAACATGTATAGTGTGGAATCCGGGATCTGAATTTTCATTCTGTGATTGTTCTTGGTCATTGCAAGGTAACCTTTGCAAGCATGTTATCAAAGTAAACACAATTTGTGAAAATCGTCAAGGTTATCAACCGTCAATGTCTTTTCGTTCGTTTGAAGAGGTTTTGATGGATCTATGGAGAAAACCAGTGGATGATTCGTTTGAGTTGGACATGTCATTGGGTTGGACGCACCAAATGCTAGATCAAATCCAAAAACTTGTTGAACTGAATAATTCTACCGATATCAGTACAGTAATTAACAATATGCCTCTGAAATGGGTTTCAAAGAAAGGCAGAACCTACAATGGCAAAATATCTTCAATTTTGGCTACCCACGTTAACCGTAACACGAAAAGTGTTGTTATGCATAAGAAGAATCAGAAGCGGAAAAGATTGTCACGATTAAGATGACTGATTCCCGGGAAACTCTGATACATCGTCTTAGGTAAGATGGAGAAGTTGTTGGTTTTGCTCAAAAGTTGGAAGCCATTAACTAATAGTTTTCTCTAATTTGCACACAGTCATATGCTACAATAACTATTCATTTATTGAATCTTTTATCCATTTTTCTTATTTTAAGTCCTTTCAAGTGCTTAGTTCACTGAGGAAGATAGATCATTTCTTTTTGTTTTTAGCTTTGATGTTTTTGTTCTTGAATATGCTTGTTATGTACATAAAAAAGTTATTGGCATATTACTTGAAATAAGGTGCTACTTTTACTGGAGAGAATTTTGACCTTAATTCTTGTGCTTTATATATGGGTGATCCTCATAGTAACATAGTGGAAATTAGTGGGGAACAATATTTGATCAAAGAACCCCTAAAAAAATTTGATCACCTCAATATGATTTGCCACCATTTTTATCAACAGATCCATTGAAACAACTAATTATTGGTTCTCTGAAAAAACTGATTATTGGTATGAAGAGTTTTACGTCACCTCAATAAATGATGTATTCTTAACATTATTTGGGAGAAAATTGAAGGAGAGCTACCAAATTATAAAGAGAGATAGCTTCAGCTTCAAAATCGTATAATTGTGATACTTGAAGGACTAAAAGTATTTTAAGTCATTTGCTTATTCTATTTGAGAGTTTCTTTTCCATCTTACTCACTTCTCCTCGCCTTCCAAAATTCATTTTACCATCCGAACAAAAAAAATACCTACTCCCATTCCAGCATTTGCGAATTTTTCCCTATAAAACCACAAAAAACAAAGTGAAAAATGATAAAACCTATCAAATAAAATAAAAATTATACAAAAATACCACTGAAATTTTTTAAACCTATTTGATTGCAATTTTTAACGGTTACATTCGCACTTATGAGCCCCTCAAATTTCACACTTATGGTTTAGAGTTGGCTAAAAGTGAAAATCAAAGGTTTATTGTAATCAAATAGTACCTTTGGGTAGCATGAATTAAGGACAAGCAATTAGATGGGAAAGGCTTCAAGAGGCGGTCTATAAAATATTTAAAATTATGTTTCACGTGTCGGAGATTATCGTATGTTTGTTGCGTTGGTGGTGTATCAACGGTTGCATTTAATTTATTCAGTTATGCAGAGGTTTCTATGCTAACTATACATGAGCCTTGTTTAGTAATATCTGTGTGGATATGTTAGGAGTTTTTGAAGAGTTTGATAGAACAATGTTCTTAATAGTTGTATGTTTGTGGTTCTCAATTTATGGGCAAAAAGCCTTACATTGCACGAGGGAATGTGTTTCTTATCGGAAGTGGTATATATTGACATCTTATTATGACATTTAGAGCATCCACAATGGTAGTTCTTTAGAGAAAGGTGTTTTTGATGGATGGTGAGAAGGTACGTTAAACTTCCCACCAACCTATAAGTACGAGATTAAATCAGACAAGTACATGAGAGAGGACCCAAAGGTTGCGAAGTGTACACCAGTATGGTAGGTATGCTTTACTTTGCTTCAACAGAGATTCTGCTTCAATCTGTGTTTTTATATGCATTTTTATTCATGTATTTTTTTTGAAAGAGCATTTATTCATGTACTATATTTGTCTACCATTTTTAATTATACGTATAGACCAAATTGTTCTCGGTAAAATGCAGTATCATGATTTCGTTGTGTAAGTCTGTATACATGATTATACCAAATTGTTCTGAAGAAGTGATATCATTTTGTGGAAAGCATGAAATCAATGTTCCTGAGATGAATAGCTTGTACATTCCTAAAAGAGGCCGAGCTCCTCCAAATATTACTGTTGAACATTTTTATCGAGTTGATTTGTTCATTGCTAAACTTGATATACTCAATTTCTAGAGCTTAATATATAGTAGAATTTGTGATTATATGATGGAATTGCTTACTTTGAGTACAACTTTAGATCCAAAAATCATTACAAATCACTCAACGTGGAGAAAATTGTGAGTTGGTTATGAAGTTTTGTTGTACCTGACGCGTCGGTAATATTGATTTGAACGCAAACAACAACCGCAACTTTAAATAACAACTACTTGATGCGTTAGTAATATTGATTTGAACGCAAACAACAACCGCAACTTCAAATAACAACAAACCAGATTCTGCAAGACCAAGTAGAAAGTAAATCTGCAAAATTGAACACATTAGTATTAACCTAAGGTGTCACAAGAACTATCCGCCTCTATATGTGCAAACTCCTCAGGATTCAACAGGTTCTTCTCCTAGTTATGGAGGGAACATAACAATAAAAATCACAAATTTAATCGGCACATGTTTATCTCGAAGTAAAATAGAGGAGAAGAAAACATTTCTTTTTTCTTTGTGAGATATACGAGTATTTTCTTTTCACGTATCTTGTGTTACTGATTGTAAGAATATATAGTCATGACCATTTTTTCTCAAGTAAAAATTACGGATGAACATGTTAACCGATGGGTTAGTGGCAATTCCTACTTTTAAGCATGAAAGACATGTGCGTGCGTAATATATTATAGACGTTAATAAATGCTAGATAACTCTTTAACCAAGTAAGCAAGTTAATCTTTGAATTTAATAGTTTCACATGGTGAAATCACTTAACACAAAAATACTTTTGAAATAAAAATGATCTAAAAAATTACAACAAGTTTTATCCTGTGATTTTAGTGAACAAGAGAAGTTGCATCTTAAAATACAAGTTCAACATTATGAAGTTGATGTTCCTTTTCATCCAATCGCAAACAGTTTAACAACAAAGTTCCATGGAAGCGGGAACCGCGCTCCGTGTCCACTTCACTCTCCCCCACATTCCTATTTTCCTTTCCAATCGCACTTCAAAACCAAAAACAACATTCACACTTTCATCTCCTTATTCTTCAATTGTTCACAGTGTACGAACCCCGAACCCCAAACGTGATTTTCTACCTGATTGGGTTTCTCAAAACGACGACGTTGTTCGACCCCTCCCAATCTACATTGGAGCCGTTTCTCTCTTCGCCGTACTCTTCAATCGTACCATCTCCGGCATTGCTCCCGTTGCAGACGCCGGCAGGTTCTCATTCTCTCTCGCTTTTCTCTGTTCTGATTGTGATTTATTCGAAGAGTTTTGTATTGATAGTAAATGTGAATGTTACCAAAGATAAAAATGAGTACAATTTTACTACCTCAACCCTATTTATAATCACTAATTAACTAGTAACCAACACCAATTAATATAATAACTAACCTATTGTACCTCCAATAATTTTCTCAAATAATTACCAGTGTCGGTATTTGTGTCGTGTCCAGTATTTGTGTCGGTGCTTCATAGATACCGACTCAACACCTACACATGTGATTGATTACATTAAATCACTTCATTTCTTTAATTATTGCTCCCTCCGTCTCATATGAAGTGTCATATTTTATTGTCTCAAATTGAAGTTGTGGTGAGGTATTGGGCATTGTTTCTGTTGAGTTAAGTATGTAGCACCGATACTTGAGGTTGAAGACGTGTAGGGTATTTTCCATGTATCCGTGTTAGACATTGTTACAACACCAAGACATGTGAATCGTGATTAAATTTAATCACTTTCATTCACTCTAATTATTACTGCCACTGGTGTCTACATGTTCATGTCAATGTCGTCTCTATCTAGGCGCTTCATAATGAGTTAATAATTGTTAACTAGGGTGTTTTTTTGCAGTTCACAATCGAGAGCAGACCTTTTAACTTTAGGATTGGCTGTCACTAATATTTTGGCTGGCCTCGTTTGGCTTTCCATAAAACCCAAATCTATAAGTGTGGTAAGCCTCGTTCCTTTTCACTGTTATTTATTTCTGTCCATTTTCCTTTATCGTGAATCTGTTTGTTATTTTAGCATAATAATTTGTTCTTGGCTGTGTCGATGTATTGGCTTGCTTTGTGTTTGGTTAGAGAAAATACTCTCTACTTTTTTATTTTTTAGTTTAAACTGTTAGCTATAATCTTATCTAGATTTGTTTAAATTGTCAAGATAGATTTTGTTATTTTTATTATTTATTTGAATATCGAAAACAATTAAGAAGAGATAGGTAACAAATACGATCAAAAGTAATAAAATAAGATTTTAGTAACTATACATTGATAGTGCATAAATTTTTTACCCAACGATCCAACCATATCTCATTTGGATGTCATGTAGTGATATTATTTTCCAAAATACTTGCAAAAATATATGCACGGCGAAATATGATTGGACGTCTGTCTACAACACTTTTACAAATATCTGTGCGTAGTTGTTAAATTCATAAAGAGTTGCATTCACTATAAATATATTTGAAAACAATGACAGTTTTGTGTAACCAAATGTGAAAACAGGAAATGTAACCCTAATTTAATACTTTTCTAGAAGCTGCATAAGAAGCTATTTGTCCAAAATAAGCTGACTTAACGATGCCGATAATAGGCTTGTTTTTGTCCAGGTAAATCCTCAGGGAGTTGAATGCAAGAAGCTGTGCACTGCTCTCCCTGACGTTGCACTTACTGAGCTGCTCTGGTAATGCACTTTATGTCTGCTTGTTAGCTTACTTGGCATTTTTCCCCATCCCTTGGCCATGTACTTTCTAGTTCTGTACAAAAGTTAATGATTGAAATTTGAAAATTTGGATCAATAATATGGATTTCTTTCATGGTTATAAATCATCAAATACTCAAATCTACATTATGTGCAGTAAAAAGAGGGATACATTGTGGCTTGGAGGTTTTCGTGTTATTGTTGTCTTGACTACATGTGCTGTAAATAAATTAGATATGAATGTTGTTAAAAGAAATTGATATCTTCTGTTATATCATTGAGAAAATTCCCCTCTTTGTTGACAGTAAAAGCGTCTTTTATTAACTTTTACCAGGGCATGGGAATCTCTGTCAGATGTCACCTGCTGCCGATCACTTATTATTGTTTATGAGAGCAATTGTGTTCTTCAATTTGGTTTTGCTGCAGAATCTTCTCCTGGGAATGGCGAGGCTGTAAGTGTGGACACCGATAAATTGATGCAAGGATCGGTATATCAGGGTGTTATGAAATCCGGAACTCGTAAGTTTCTAACGACGTATTGTCCAGTATGAGTCATTTATCACAACCGCTGCTACTATAGTGCACTTGTGTGGTACTTTTCATTGAGGTGTGCTGCAGTATTAATTAAAATGTTTTGAATCTTTTATACCTGTTCAGAGAGTTACTTGGCCAATCTATCTCTTTATCCTGGGAAGTCTGAGCTGCCATTTCTGCCTTCAAATACTCAGGTGTTGCATTTCTCTATGTTAAACTCGTTTATATGACTAATGCCATATTTATGTGCAGTTCATCAATACCTTGTGCTTTAACAAATTATTTTGTTTTATAATTCAAAACTTGTATGAAGCACAAACTGTTGTTTAGCAATAGTGCAACGCGGGTGTGGGCTTTCGTGTATAGGTCCGGGTCACAGGCATAGACACAATAGACTCCTTCTAGCAAGGATGAACAATACTCTTGGTCCCTTCGTGTAAAAGGGCTCTGAGTATTCCTTGAATTGACAAGCTACTGTAGATGTTTCATGAGGGGATATATCATTATCAAGATTGCCAAACTGTCAACTCAACTTCTTAAGGACTGTTAAATGTGAGACAAGGAGGCCCAAACAACATTTTTGAGAAACTGAAGGCAGCAATCACAATTCTTCTAGTCTTGGAAGTCCTGGATTTCTCTCAATATTTTGTGGTTGAGACAGACCCTTCTATACAGGGGTTAGGACTTTCTGCAAGGAGGAAGACAAAAAAACATTTTGGAGTCGATCATTATCACAAATCACAATGGGGGCAAAATAAGTTAGTGTATGAAAAGAGAATTGATGTGAATAGTTTATGTTTATGAAGCCAAAAATGAAATTATATTCTATGCGAAACCACTTTGCGAGTTTGCAGTTTTGACAGTACAACAGTTATTGAGTGAAGAACAGTTTAGACAGGCTTCCAAATTAATCTGAATTTAATTTTGAAATATACTAAAAATCAGGGAATGAAAACATGGACGGTGATGCTCTCTCCAAAAGGATGACCTTTACAGCTATCATTGTACTGAAGTACGGAGGACTGGATTGAGGAAATTCTTAAGGATGAACAGTATTAGAGAATTTTATTGGATTTAGTAGTAGACCATGAGTCACAACCAATGTTGTCAAGATCAAGATCATACCAAGGATTAGGAGAGGGAGGGGGCAGGATCGCAGTTGCAAGAGGATGCACTGTACTTCAAGGGGAAGTTAGTGTAGAATTTGCTTCAAGAGACACCACGACCACGAATTCCAATCACATATGTAGAATTTCAAAGCTCTCGGTTTGGAGACCATTCAGGGTTAGGAGTGGTGTATTAGGAGGGGTATGAAAAGGGACATCCATAAATTTTACGCTGCCTGAGATGTTTTTCAAACAAATCTAAGATACTATCCTCGACTGGTAAGCTTCAGCCTTTGCGTATTCCAAGGCTTATCTGATATGTTATCTTGATGGATTTTATTGGACGATTAGAAAAGGCAAAGGGTTTGTATACTATTTTGGTGGTGGTTGATTGGTTAGCTAAATATTCCTATTTCATAGGCCTTAGCCATCATCCTTTCATTGCCAATGACATAGCTGTGATGTTTCATTTACATGTTTTCTTTTCACCCATTGTGCCAGAGAGACCAGTTTTTTTTTGTTGAGGAATTCATGGAAGAATCTGTTTCTGATGGCTGGTATCCGATTGGTGTTCATTATTGCCTACAAACGGGCAACCATACAGAGGTGGTCAGTCAATATGAACACTAATTGAAGGAACCACGATTCTAATAAGTACCCAAGAACTTGGGGAAATCTCCCTTTAAAGCTAGATATTAAGGGGCAACAATCAAGTCACTTAAGTACTCCACCGACCATTCCGTATTTCTCGGAATGGGGCTTAGGCACCACATAATACCCAAGTCCCTATCATATTCCCTCTAAGGTTGAATAGGTGAACGGGTTGACAGAAGATAGGGATGCTCAATTGGCCAAACGAAGGAGAATCTATTCAAGGCATATGATCACATGAGGGGCCCAAGCTTACAGACATGATAGTGCATTGGGATTTGAAGTGGGTGATTAGATTCATTTCAAGCTGAAACCCGACAAACTGAAGTCTTTAGCTAAGCGGTCTAATGAGAAGCTTAGTCTGCATCTCTATGGTCGTCATTAAATAGTTGGGAATCTAGACAGGTAGCTTACTGATTGGAACTTCCGTAACGCAGCCACAATAATCCTGTCTTTCAGGTATCCTTGCTGAAGAAAGATTTAGCTCCTCTAACATGCCCCCAACCACTCCTTCCAATGTAGTATGATGAGTGTGAGCTAGTGGTGCAACCATAGCAGGTGTTGAGTCCCCGAGAAGGTCCATTGAGAAGCTTGAAAAATCTGATTAAATAGTTTCATTTGCCAGATAGCAAGTATACTTAGCAACAAAATGCTGATTATAGTTGGTCTGTTTTTCAGTTGGTGAATTGGAAAGAGGAGAGGTTACAGAAGGGAATCTAGAGAGGGGGGTTGTGGTGTAATTGAGAAAATCCAATTGGAGGAGAGTTTAGGTCCCTCGTACACCTGGATATTCTCTCTCTCTCTCTCTCCCCCTCTCTCTCTGTTTTTTTTTCCTTCTATATGTTGGCTCTAATTGGCACGAGATTTGGGATTAGAGTCAGCATCATTAAAATTCAAATTCTTTGCTTTCTTTTTGTAAATGACCCAGCTCTACCATAAATATAGAAACATAGCATTTGGATTATAAGCTCAACCTTTTTATTTTATTTTGTTTTTGAAACAAGCTCAACCTGGTAATTATAAGTTGGTGTGTTTATCTGCGCTACAACAGTTGTATGCTGTAGTGTATACTTATGTGGCGACCTTATGTGTTCATCTATATATGTTTTGTTAAGTGATGCAAATTTTGTTTATGGCATGATTTGGGAAACTTGTTCTGAGTTCTGACCAAATCATGTGCATCTTTCAAAAAAAAAAAAGAAGCAGAAACAGTTTTTAAAGCAGGATTGGGGGATCACGAGATCAGGTGATTTTATAAGGAAAAATAATAGAGATTGGAAACGGTTAAGTAATAAGGATTCATTAATCCCCTTGCCTTGGACCACCCGAAACTGCTCTGTTTCTTCTGATTTATAAAAAAAATTGTTATGATTTTTTTACTGTTGTTTATGTAGCCTTCTATTCCTTCCTTTGTTCTCTTTTCGGGGGTGAGGCGGGTTTGTTTGTTTTGGGAAGCAGTATCTAGTCTCCTCAATCAGTAACTTTCGTCGAACATGTTAATTAATAATAACAAAAGTTATTCCTACAATTATTATTTGCTAGGCAGTAATTTTACAACCACTTGGAGACAAAGGAATTGCAATTATTGGTGGCGACACAATACGAGGTTTTACTACTTCTGATCAGGTAGATTTCATCTTTTTTTCAATGATATATCTGAATTTGTCAAAATATTTTAACCTTTGGAGCCTACATGTCATACTAATATATCAACAGAGGACTTGAGTTTTTTTTCTCTTGACAACAAATTAAGTTTGATTATGTTTACTATGTCAAATTTCAGTTTAAAAGTAATACAATTCATTATGTTGGTCCTGCAAATTGTTCCTTATTTAAAACTCAGTGACATTCATATATTTGTGGATTAGTGGCATAACTATTGAAATGCATACAGGCATGGATTACCTATATCGGAGAGAAGCTGGATTCTACCCTTTCAAAATATGTGAAACAAGCCTCTGTCTGATGTTTATTGATACTTGATTTAAGTGCTAATTGGGAATGCGAGGCTAACATTGATCTTATGTATATTTTTATGTTCATTATTTACAACTTTTTCTTTATTACTTGTTAAAAAAAAGAGAAATTTTTAAACGCCCACCGTGGGGCTCGAACCCACGACCACAAGGTTAAGAGCCTTGCGCTCTACCAACTGAGCTAGACGGGCATGTTGTCCTTATTATCGGTTTTCTTGGATTTGTAATAGCCTTGATTAAAACAAAAGTTAGCAATAATAGTAGGACATAACTACATAAGCACGTTGTATTAAGACAATTGGCCTATTAAAATGTTTATTTTAGAGAAATAATTGGTTTTTTGACAGCTTCACAAGAGAATGTTTTTCTCTTAAGCAATAATCCCAAAGAAACATGCCAGTGCTTCTTCTGTTTGATTTTGCATTTAAAATTCTAAGATTCCCTCTTAACACTATAAAAATCCATTTAATATTGTTTCTTTGAACATGGGTGAACATACAAAGCCAAAAGTTTTCCAACTCTTAGTTCTTGTACTGAACATCTAATTGTAGTATTTTTTTTTTAATTTTATTTTTTGTAGAAGCATCTAATAATTTAGTGTAGACTTCTTCCATCTAACAGTGGTATTTCATTTTTTAAATGTGAAAAATGAATAATCATGTTGTGACTTTTTCCATGAAATAAATTTAGTAAAGACTTTTTCAACATTCTGTCAGTTAATAATTTGGTATTGACTTTCAGTTTACCATATGCTGAAACGTGTGCTTAGACATGTTTGATTGGTTGTTAGTCATAATGAAGTGTGACTAGGCGTGATTAAGGCATTTAAATTATGGTGATCCACCACATTTTCTTGGACTAGAAATCTCGGAATGTTTTATTGGTTCAGTCGACATATAAATGCAGAAACCAATTGGAATCAATTAAGTGGATTTTGATGTTTATCCATATGTAATCTACATCGAATGAGACCAATGAACCTGAAGTCAATTCTATCAATTCTCAGTACATGGTTTTTGACGAATAGTGTGTGAATAATTGAGTTGATACTACATTTTCCTACATTGGCAATTTGGTCAAAGCATCCAACCCATTTTGATTTTAAGTGCTAAAAGTTCATTAATCCAAACTAAATAAACCAATTGATAACCAAAGAAAAACTCAAATAGTTGAAGCTCATTAACAGATGAATCCAATTGATTAGTAATTGGTTCAATTTAGGATGAATCGTTTGGGAGTTCATGATAACTTGAATTTAAGGTTTTTCAAACTTATTTTCCGTGAGAACTGGAGAGGAGAGTTAAGAAAAAAAAAAGTTGAACCAATTGATTTAAATTTGGTAAATTTTTTGATACTCTGAAGCTAGGTTGCATCCCATAGACAAAACTTAATTAATTTTATTTTAAATAAATGGAAATGTTAATGAGTGTCTCTGGGACACTCTTTATAACCTTTAAAAGATCTTAAATAAGTCAATACAAAAACTTGACGTCACGTTGAATTATTGGATGATGAGTACATATTCTACAAATATTCTACAAAATTTCAAGGATACCATTGTGTTCACCTTTAAACCTTTAAATTTTAGGGAATTCTTTGATACCCATTAACAAAATTGGTATCAATTGACTGTGATTGATTTTTTTTTCCTTCCCACTATGAGCCATGAGGTAAAGAGAACTTGTGTGGTTAGCTTTCCTTTTCTAAATTTAAAGAGGTGTAAAACAGCCTAGATTTTTGCAGTAATCTTGGCTTTTCACAGCATGATTATTTAAAGGTAGACATATGCAATACTTACTTTCTAACAAATATCCATATTACCATTACTCATTTCCTTTGTGAAGAGGAGGATTAGCAAAAAATTGAACAATTAAATTATGAATGGTTATAATTTTGAAAAATTCTATTCTTTGATACCCATTAACAAATTTGGCACCAACTGATTATGATTGATCATTTTTCCACTATGAGGAAAGAAAACTTGTGCAATTATCCATCATTTTCTAAATTTAAAGAGGTGTACACCAACCTAATTTTTTGCAGTAATCAATCTGTCTTGGCTTTTCACAGCATGAACATTACATATTATACTAAACTAGTATGAAGTCAAAAAATGGAAGAGGAATTCATTCAAATTGCTGCAAATATACAACCGTATAACCTCTGAGTTTCTTTCATATGTATAAAATCAATAAAAAACAAAACAAAATCAAAATTTCTGTAACAAATAATAGGCCCCAGAAACAGTGCAAAGAATGAATATATGCCTAACAAGTATATGATTTTCTTCATTTACATGTGTATCCATTCATTATAGAAAAGACTTTTCCCAAGGCATTAACCCTGTTGTAGGATGAGCAAAATAAGACAAAAGATAGTCCTTTAAGCCAGTATCCCAAACCTCACAAAACCTTAACCTCCAATTATCTGGTTCAATAGCTTCTGTTCCAAGTCCTGGTGCTCTATCCTTTGAACCTTTGTTTTGATCCTCTTGCCAATCAGCAACATAAGTAGCAACTCTTCTGTAAAACTTTTGTTTAAAACTCTCCCAAACTTGATACTTGTAATGGTTCACTATAGCACTACCTTCAGGCATGTTATAGTAATCATATCCCTCCTTGAGTTGAAAATGATGCACCACATTCAGAAGACTCGCGTCGAGCATATCCGGTCGCACAATGGATTTGTGCCGCTCGGGACTTTGAAGTCTACATGTGTACCCTATAGTAACCCCTTGTTTAGGTTTTGAATTCAAACCAGAAGGTCCAAAACTATGACAAGCTGTTCTTATCTCAGCAATTGTCGTTGAAGACGAGAAATTCGCAACCATTGATCTCAATGATTTTTCACCAGGAACACCGATACTACTACCTTCCCGAACCTGATTACTACGACGGAAATCATTAGGAAAATAGAAAAACTCATCAACATCAAAGAAACCAACCCATTTACACTCCTCTCTAGCTTTCAAAGCACAATGAGAAAACCCAGCTTCTTGTGTCTTAATCCAAGGCCAAACTTTTCTACTAACATTATACCCTTCAGAATCAAGATCATTAATCACCTTTTCAATATCATCATCACTATTATTATCATAGATAAACCAACGTTCCACACCAAGCCAAGAATGATACATAATCCATTCCCTTAATGCATAACCTTGATTCCAAACCATAGTACAAACACAAAGCTCAAATTTTTCACCATTCTTCTTCCTATAATCACTTCCACCACTAATCCTAGCCACAGATGGCAAAAGGGTCCTCACTGGATGCCTCAAATTCCCACTCAAATGACTCACCGTAACGCGAACACCACGAGCTTTTTCGGGCTTATTCATCACACTCTGTGGCAAAACACACCTCACAAGCTCTTGTGCTACAGAAACTGCTTTTGTACTAAGCAAAAAAGCAGCACCAGCACCATCTTTATGAAAATTTCTCAACCCAAAATGGCATCGAAAATTCGTGGGATCGGAGATCTTATGCGGCCTAAGATTCAACCCTTTCACAAAAACAACAACAGTGTCACCATCTAAACTAGCTTCATACGCTACTCTATCCCAAGATTGAGGTGTCTGGTTCTTCAAAACACCAAAATTCCGATGACCCAATTCGCCGGAACGCCGCAAGTCAACAACTTTAACCTTACCGGAGATAGTTGAATTCGTTTGAGGAAATGGGCACCTTGCTATAGATCGAAATTCATCGTAAAAATCCATTGATAAAACCGGTTCAACATGAACATCAAGAACCGGTTTAGTTGAACCGTTGTTTTCTAGAGTATAATAAACACACTCTAATGATTCATGGGGTTGGTTTATTTGGTTAAAAATCATGAGGTATTGATTTGGGAAGAGGATTTGGTGTTGAAGAGATAAAGAAAGTGTGGTTTTTGAAGTGGTTTTTGTTGAAGGTTGAAGAGGGTCAAAAATGGAATTACTTGCAGAAGAATAGAGAAGTGATAAAGTAGAGGGTTTGTGAGTGAAAAAACCATGATAATTTGATAAGAAAATTAAGAAGATGAAGAATGAAAAACAGAGAAAAAGTGACCTTGATGATATGTGAAGATGTTTTGTTGGTACAACTCTTTTTCTTTTGCGTCTTTGTTCAGTGTCCATTTTTGAATTTTGATGAATCTCTTTGTTTTTGTGTGAGTTTGTGGAAAAGAATGAATGAAAATAATAAGAAGATTGGTGTGTTGGTGATAGGAGCAAAAAGAATTTTTGGTGTATTGAAATTGAGTTGCCAAAGTGGAAAAAAAGAAGAGAAAGAAAGAAAGAAGAAAAAAAGAAGGTTCTTTCTCTCTCGCTGGATTGGACCTATGGGGGTAGTAGCGGAATAATAAAGAATAATGTTAGAATTAATTGGGAGAATTACACCGATTAATTGAGGAGATTAATATGTTTCAATGACAAATTATTAGGAAGAAATAAGTTGTTTAATTTATGATGGAACAATTTTGGTCAAACTATAAAATTTTAGATTATCAAGATTTTCTTCAATTAAGAACAAAAGGGTTAAAAGAAAAATTTGTTAACTAATATCCTAAGAGGCAAGGGCTAATCGATGTCTTTGAATAAGTTTATTTTATAATAGAACAATTTTGATCAAATTTATAAAACTTTAAATTTTCAAGATTTTCTTTACCCGATAACCAAAGAGTTAATAGAAGGGTTTTGGTAACTAATCCTCTAAAGAATCCATTAATAAAAACCTTTTTTTAAAATACAAATTAACTTTTCTTAAAAATACAAATTTTACTTTTATAATAGTAATAATGATAACATTTTTTTTAAATAAATTTATGTATTTTAATACTTTAATCAATACGTGGAAAACATTAATAAACATTCTCCTTGATAAAAGAGTAAAAAAGAATTGAGAGACGTAAAAAAAAAAAAAAGTTCAAAACTAGTGGAGATTCTAGTTCTAGAGAAAAAGCTGTTTAACGGATATTGTGTTCACCATGTCTCGTCATTTACACTCATTATAGCGCGTGATACTTGCTTTATTTATGGATGCGTGATCCTTGCTAACTAATAAATTCTTGTTAGGTCTTGCTAACCAGTGCCTTAGGGACAATGATTAGGAAATTCATAAGTAGAAATTTTGTCTTGGAAAAGTAAGCTGTTACAATTGACCAAGTAATAATTACACTACTTTTTATTAGAAACTTACTTATTTTGATTGCTTAACTATTGCCCTTAGGGCACTGCTTAGCATTCTCCATAATTTTTATATTAAGTAATTAAGTAATATTGACTTTTACCAAATAAATTAAGAAAGTAGTAGTATATTAAATTTGTTAGTATAATCGATATTACTATTTTAAATTTACGGGTCTTGCTAACCGGTACCTCGAGACACTATATCAAAAAAGGAATTTATTACTAAAAGAGAAACTTTTTTTGGATTAATTAACAATTTTCAATGAAATAGGTAGTATATAATTTACTTTTTTAGTATCCTTAACCAATGCTCATGAGGCACTGATTAACCTTTCCCTAAATTTATTTAGAGTAGTGTTAACTTGTGCCCTTATGACACATGTTAAGAAATCCAAAAAAAGAAATATTCATAAAATTTTATGCATTCAATTCTTAAAAAAATTAAAAATTAAATGTAATGCACACATTTCAATAAACTATTTTTATATTTGATTTATTAACTTGTACCTTATGAGCACAAGTTAACATTTCCCATTTATTTAAGTTTATCTATCCTACAAAAAAGGTTTATCTAGTAGAGAAAATATTTTTTGTTATCATATTTTAAGACCGCTTGCACACTCTCTTTGTCCAAAAAGCACGCAATGTTGGCAACACTTAGGGTTATGGAACGAGATTGCAGCTGCGACATCAAATATTGGAAACATATCTAATGTCTTCTTCGACATCCTTCAGCGAATTCAGAGTTCCAAAATTCCTTTATTTGACACTCTCATGTGGAGTATATGGAAGAATCGTAATAATAAGGTTTAGAATGATGTCTCCGAAAATTGTCAAGCAATTTATCATAGAGCCACAATGTTGTTAGCTAGTTGGGAGAATGCTCAACATTTGAAAACAACGACATCTATTTCTCAAACCAGTAAGCAAAATGTTAGTTGGGTAAAGCCTTCTCCAGGTAGATATAAATGCAATGTTGATGCCTTTTTCTGCGACACTTCTAACAGAGTAGGTATAGGTATGTGTATCAGAGATGCTGAAGGAGCCTTTGTATTAGCTCGCATTGAATGGTTTTCCCCGGTCGTTGATGTTGATATTGGGGAAGCAATTGGTCTATTAAAAGCAATGGAATGGGCAAGGGACCTACATCTTCTCAATATAGATTTTGAGGTAGACTCAAAAGTTGTTGTGGATAACATCTACGGAAAGCAGATTGATGTATCTGATTTTAGCGTTATTATTAATAATTGTGTACACCTGTTATGTACTGATCTTATAAACTCTTATGTGAGTTTCATTAGGAGACAAACAAACAAAGTTGCCCATAGCTTGGCTAAGGCGGCTCTGTTGGAAGCTAGTTTCCGCATTCATTCCAACATCCCATCTTGTATCGAATTCTCTATTATAGTTAGTATGACATGGCAGCATGACATGACATTAGGTGAACTAAAACTCAATGCACATCAACTATAGAAGCAACTTAAAAAAAAATCTCAAGCATTAAAATCATTGATAAAAAAATCTTAAGCACTAAATATTGTTGTTGTTTTATTATTATTATTATTATTATTATTATTATTATTATTATTATTATTATTATTATTATTATTATTATTATTATTATTATTATTATTATTATTATTATTATTTCATATCATTATTTTTTTCAATTGAAAATGTAGTTTTTATATATTATTGTTGTGAACTTTGTATCATTTTAAATTTTATAATTTGCATGTTTATTATTATTTACAATTTTTTTAGGTAAAGTTTATTGAAATAATTTTTCTACAACTTTAATAATTAATATTTTTATGCATTTTAATTAAAATAGTTAAATTTCCTTTATAAAAATTAAAATAGTTAAATTAATATTAGTTTTGAATCAAAAATAATTACAAATAATAAAATATTAACATGTGGGGTCAAGTTTGAGTTCTTTATAAACAACCACCATTAAATCCTTCCCTAAAAAAAAAAACCACCATTAAATCCTACATGACAATTTGACCCCACAAAAAACAACATAGTCCCCATTAAAGATGATCTAATGGTTTTTTATATGATGAAACTCATTAAACACTAAAGTTTAATCACTTGATTATAAAATAAAATTTTCTATCGTGTATAAATTTGCATATGTTAAAAAATTTAAAATGGTAAATTTGTTTTGCGATTTGTGCATTTTATATTAAAAATATAACTTTTCAATAAATAATTTATATTTTTCAATAAAAAGTTATTACTTTTAGTCGTTTTAACATTCACAATATTGCACATGTTTTACAAACCCAAAAAAGTTATTTTGATAAAAGGTAATTTTTTTAGTTAAAAATTTAAAGGATATTGTTTCAATGTTTTTTAAAAGAATATTCTATAGAAAGAAAGAATATTTTTCTTTCAAGGGAGTCTTATTTAAAAGAAAGAGATAGGATGATAACACTACCTAAGATAAAAGAAGAAAAAAGCACTCCAAAGATAGTAAATGAAAAAAAGAGAGTGGTAAATGGTGATGCACCATAAAAAGAAATAGAAGATTCATTTAGTTCAATGTGTATGTGTGGTATAACGATGTGTGTGTCAGAATCACGTGGATCATTTTTCTTGCTCTTGTGCTCCTCTATTTTCTTTCTTGGGGAGCATAGGGATCAACATTGTTCTTTTCCATCTTAGTACTAGATCAACTGTCTTTCACGTATCTTTTCAAGAACCCGTCTAGATCATGTCCATATCTCCTTTGGCTAGGCTTCATTTGGGTTGTGATAGTTCACCCGATAGAAAGCGCCTTAGCGGACATTATGTGGACCCGTCACACCTCTTATTGTGGTTGGCTCTTGATAACTCATCATATGATGTTTTGTAGTGTTTTATCGCGTCTTTATCTACTTATTTGAGGAATTCCTAGCGGTTTAGGAGTGAGTTACTTATGGTTTAGGAAATATTTTGTAATGTTGTGTTTTGAATCATTGTATGTATTTCTCTTTCTTTCCTAACAAGACAAATTTATGGGTGTTTTGAATATCTTTTGGTACAAATAATGGAATTAAATCAATCAAGACATCTCATGGAAGTCATGGAAGCTAATAGATAAAGTATAGTCAAGATTATGAAGATCAAATAACTCTGGGTAATAGTGACCCTTTAAAAATTTCTCTGTTCTCTTTAAAAGTTAAACTCTCAAGACTTTACTTGGAGTAAGAAGATTAGTAACACAATAAACAAATATGCAATATTAAAGTAAATGACAAGGAAAGTAAAGAGTAGAGTTTAAGAGAGATCACACAAAGAAGTTATCCTGGTTCACCCAATATGGGTTAGTCCAGTCCCCACAGGTTGTGTGAGATTATCCACTAGTTCTTGGGAGTTTCTTCCTCCACTTTGCAATGTGCAAAACAATATGTATTCTCTAAGCCTCACCAGGCTTACACTAAAACTCGAGCTCTTGAAGAGCTTGAGGCTATAC
>Ga0228711_1002430_pt1 | contig 28628 bp, 11 predicted proteins | sample MedpolnodulmetaG_2_FD_177996 | JGI IMG/M metagenome (GOLD analysis project Ga0228711, IMG submission 177996) | Root nodule microbial communities from Medicago polymorpha collected in Santa Monica, California, United States - brown nodules | ecosystem: Host-associated > Plants > Roots > Nodule... | reverse complement strand
TTTCTTACTTATGATTTTATTTGTTTTCCCTTCCATGAATGTTATTGTTGCCCAGGAGAAAAGAAGCTTGAAGAGGAAAGGAAGCCCAATTATTCCCGCCACTGAGACTCCCAAACTGTTCTCTTCCAACTTCAAGGTTCCAAAACTAAAGTCATCGTTAAGGACCAAATAACAGATGACATATTTCTGTTTATTTTTAACTTGTTAGTAGATATTATGGTGTGTTTGGAACCATCGGTTTTCACGGTTTGGCCTAACGTCTAACCAAAAGCAGCTACAACTAGTAGCTTTACACTCACCGCATGTTAAGCTCTCTTAACCATATTTCCAAACACACTCAATCTTGTATTTGTTTATTGCATGGTGCGCTTTCAGTGTAAATTATGTGTGATTAGTGAGCTTTCTGTTTGGAATAGGTTAGTTCATTGTTGTTGTATAATTAGCATTGAAAGACCACTTTTGAGCTGAATTATGTATCAGATCAGCCTTTTAGCTAGAGAGTAGTTTGATTCATTATTCCTTTAAGGAAAACATTGGATATGTTAATCTTATTATCATTTTAGTTAAAGTTGATTTGTTTTCTTTTAAATAATCAGGTATTCTCTTCCAGAAAGCAATCATCACAATCACATTCAAAGAGTCGTCGGAGACTAAATTTGGATGTCTTTTCCTGGGAGGATTCAATTGAATAGTGATTAGCTGCCTTGTGGTAGATTAGTCTCTTTGGCCAAAATAAGCTCTCACCATTTTATCAAAGTGCTTGAACAAGTGTTTTCAGAAATCAATCATGTTTGATGAGAGTCTCTTTGGCTGGATTAAATTCCCACCACTTGGAACTAACATTAGTGTCATGTATATTTTTGGTCATGTAGATTACAGAAGTGTCATGTATAGTTTCATATTACTGTCCCCACTATTCTTGTTGATTGGAACTTGAATTGAGCACTTATAACAAGATTTGACTGGAAATTTTAACTCAACCGCGAATCTTTCTCCATGAGTCTGTGTTTCGGATCTGGCTCAACCCGAGACAGCAGCAAATGCAGTCCGACTAACCAGTTTCTTCCTGCATAACAACGGATATAAATCCTTCCAAGGACATTTCCCATATCATTGATCCCTTCAGAAAAACAATATGCTTCCCATTTCCAAAATAGAAGGAGATGTTAGCCGGGGAAATTGTTACCAATATACAATAAATCTCTCCGTTGTGACGAATCTTTTGCAATATAATCAGAAAATTCTTGATTCAATATTTTATAATTTACAGGGTCATACTTCGATTTAGAAGCTCAGACTATGTAGCATTCTGATCATGTGTTAACCACCGTATAAATTTAATGGATTAAACTAAGAGTTTAATGGCTATGCACCACCAATATTCAATATAATAATATATAAGTTTACATCATCATTATCTAATCGCAACCTTAATTAAAAAAAATTCATTATCTAATAGGAACCAATTACCTTGCCATGTAATTCTAATTTGTAACCATTCTTTTAAGAAATACTTTTTTTTAGAGAAATACTCTTATGTTCACAACATTAAATAAATAAAATTTAAACATTCCTAAAAAAAACGAAAATTTAAACACACATAATAACTGTATATATCGTCCCTGTAAGCATAGCTCAGTTGATAGGGACATGCATTGTCTGAGGTTTAAGCTCCGGACACCCCATTTATTTACATTAAAAAATGAGAATTCTAGCTATTAGGCTACTTGACAAAAATAAAATAACAGTACATATCATTATTTTTAAAATAATCATTATTAAATTCTTTTATATTTTATCCTTTTTGAATTTGTGTGAGTGTACTCAAATTATTTATATTTAGGGTTGTGACCGCACAAATATTCCTCCTATCCTTTAAACATAATACAACATTTTTTATTTATATTGGACTTGAATGTAAAAATAATTTATGTTGATAATGCATTCTCACTCTCAAAGTAATTAACTTTCTTTTAGAAGTCAATCTTCGGGTGCGTTTGATTCAAAAATAAAAAGTATCGGACAAAACAATATAAAGTTGGACATAACAATATATGATAATATAGAACTGTTCTAGAGAGAACTATATTTTATGGGGGTAATAGTCATTTTGATTTTTGAATGTGAAACGAATAATCACAATAATCTATCAATGTATCAAAATTTTAAAATAGTATTTGGTTATGCATTAGGTTAATCAAAATAGTCGCTTACGTTAAAATGTTTCATTGACATTGTCATATGAGTTCATCGATATACATATTGTTATATCAGTCCATATAAATAGTTAGAGTCATATAGTCCTCATATGAAAAGAGTTAATGTCAATATTGATAGACTATTTTAAAATTTCAATACATTGATGAACTATTGTGATTATTGCCTATTTTTTACGTTGGAAAATGAAAAATTGTATTCCTGATAATATGTACTTTTTCACATAAGTTTGTCCTATGATTAAGCGAATGACAAAAATTCTTGTTTTTTTTTAAATATTGAATATATTTATGATGTATCTCAGTTTTTTAACAAATCAAAGACACTTCCTTCATAAAAAAAAATCAAAGACGTCTAGAAATTCTATCTCAACTAACAAATGCTGAAATGGTAAGACCGAACGTCATGACCCGGGTTCGAACCCAGGACGTCACAGTTGTGTGTGAGTTTAATTTCAGTGGTTTACCACTTCATCTAAGACCAAAAATAAAATAAAATCAAAGACACTTGGATTAAAAAAAGAGCAATTCTTACATGGGCATAAACCCAAATTAAATTTATTTAGGCACACACAAATGAAGAAAAAATTAAAAGATAAATTATTTAATCACATCATTTAAATATTTTCTCTTTTAATTTTTTTTTTCATTTATGAATGTTTGTCCAAATAAAATTGATTTAGAGTTGTCTCCATGTTAGAATTTCCCTTAAAAAAACAAAACAAATCAATGACACTTTTACTCCAAGATTATTTTGTGCTGATGGATATCAAATCCCCTAAAATCTTATAAAAAAAAAATAAATCTTTTTCCTCTAAAAAAATAAATAAATCTTTTTTCTCAAGGTTTTGTCTTTAACTTAAACCCTTTCCTTTCCCCCTTTCATCCAAACACTCACACCCTTCCATGGAACCCTCTTTACTATAACCCCAAAAAAAAAAACGAATTTTCTTCTTCTTCTGTGTTTCATCACAGAACATGCGTTTTCGTTATCCACACGCTGTAGTTCCATTATTCTCCACTATGAACACTCAAACCCTCTCTAATTCAACCCCTTTTTCAAACCTCCAAAAATCACTTTTTCTTCAAACGCGCTTTTTTCAACCTAAAAGACCTTTTTTCACTGTTTTTTGTTCCAAACGTGCTTCAAAGTTTCCTCCTTTACCGCTTAAAACTAATGGGTATCATGGTGTTTCAACTGCTAAGGTTCCTAGACCAGGTAACGTTTTTAGAACATAACAACGTTAATTGTTTACTATGATGTTACTGAATTTTTGTTTGATTGTTTTTGGGATAGTTCATTTGGAAGAGAATAGTGTGGAGATGCAGTTTGATATTTTGAAGAAGAAATTGGAAGTTGTTGGAATGGATACTGGAATTTGTGTTCCTGGTCAATACAATCACTTGCTTTGTCCTAAGGTTTTTGTTTTTCAATTTTGCCCTGTTTCTATTTTTTGCTATTTTTTGCGAAGTTGAATGCTTTTTGAATTATTAAATCATATACATTGTCAGTGTTAGACTTTTATCATAATCACTTCGGAAGTCACATATGATTGGAACTTGTAAAACGGTGAAGTACTTGTAACAGGTACTTACCTGGTACCGGGGTGCGTATGGTACTTGTTGTACTAATTTTCGTCATTATATCATTGCGAGTGAAACTTGTGGCTTTCTTATGTATTGATATAATATTATTTGTGTATCTGAGTTTCTTTGGCGTTGTAACCAAATGCAGTTTTTGACTTTTTAAACTTTTATTGTGAATTGAAAAATTTAACTCTTTCATATTATATTATGGAACAAAACTCATGTTTTTTTTTATTGCTGTACCCGTAACGTACCGGGTACCTTACCCATGCCTATGCAACATAGTTTGTATTTGGATTGTTGAGGGAGACCTCCCAATCTTTGCTTTCAAACTCATTATGAAATGGAAGCAAGGGGAGGGTTGTTTTTTGTAAGTTTACAAGATGAAGTTGGTTCAAAAGTTTGCAAACTTCAATCGAAATATTTTGGTGGTTTTGAAGTATGAAGTATATACTCATTCCTACAATAACTGTTCTCAATTTTATAGTTTTTTTTTGTGTTTTTCTTTACAAGAATGATTTTAAAAAAAGTAGCTTTGGTCTGAAAATTTTGAGACGAAGACAAAAATTATCGTATGCTTTAGTTTATTTATTGATACAAAGATAAGGAATAATGTCTTTTCCTCCCTTGTTTTTGGTCTGGAATAGATTTTATTTGAAAATTTGGACTAGAGGTATTTAGTAGGCATTGAGGGAGTATTTATTCAGTATGCTGTCAAAATATAGTCCCAAAATTGATTTGAAGTGTGTTTATTATTATTATTATTAATTGCAAACAACCTTTTAGAACGTGTCTCGTTGCATTCAATTCTATCCTATTTCATACATTGCAAAGCAATTCAAACATGTTTTTTGTACTCACTCTGGTACGTACCTTTTAATATTATTTTTTGTTAGTGCCAAGGTGGTGACGCGATAGAAAAGAGCTTATCTATTTACATTGCACCAGACGGGTACTTATCCTTTTTTCGTCAACTTACCTAATTTTATTTGTCAGCAGATCGTGGTTTCACTTTGTTTTATTAACTGAAATTTTGATTTTAGGGGGTCTGCTGTATGGGTGTGTTTTCGCGGAAAGTGTGGTTGGAAAGGCAGCACCCAGGTTAGATATTTTGTTTTTTAAAACAATTTTGCACAATGCCTGCTAAATCTCAGTGTTATTCGGTTGAATTTTCATCCTTCTGTTGTAGGCCTTTGCTGATAGCAATTCATATTCTAAGTCAATGAAAAAATTAAAACCTCCTAAGAAAAAAAGAGAACTTAAGGAGGAGGACCTGCAACTAGAACCACTTTGTAATGAGGTAATGGATTTTACTGCCGTACCAAATTTTGTCCCTGCTTTTAATTTCGAACTATGGATGTGCTCTGCTATTGCTCTGTGGGGAAGATATTGTTCATGAAAAAATATGTTGTCGATTTCTCAATATCTTATCTTATTTCTTATATCCAAATACACGACTCTTTTACATGAAATAAAGGTTTCTTTTCAAGGGGATTAACACTCCTCCTCCTCACTGATGGTGTAGAAGTATTTGATTTTTTGAACAATGGAAACTTCTTATTGAAATGTTAGCAGTAGAAATTGTTATTTTCCTCTGGCATTTTTATAATTTTTTTTTCCTGGTTAAAGTATTCTTTCTTCCCTTGACAAATTGCGTTTTGTGCATGCTTAAGAATAGTTTACCAATGTTTCACTATTGAGTAACTTTAAATGAGACCAAGAATATTGAAAATCACAATTGAATTTTAAGTTTGAATACCTACATTACACAATGTATGCATGAAATTTTGATTAAGAGATGTTTTGGAAGAGACCACGAATCTTGAATTTCACAGTTGGGTTTAAAGTTTGAAAACCTACGTTACATAACATATGCATGAACTTTTGATTAAGAGAAGTTTCGAGTGTTACTTGTAGACAGTTAAATTAATAATGTATCGTTTTATCTATGAATAAGCAACAGATAGTTCTTAACTTCTAGCCCTGTTAAGCTATATGATGTGTACTTCTACTCTAAACTCAGTTAATTAACTTATTGCCTTTTCCTTCCAGAAATATCTGTCAACTGTTTTTGCAAGCAATTAAAATCGACTGTTAATGCCTAATATGCATGAATGTAGTCTCGCAATCTAACTCATTAAGTTCGTCCTCTATGTCTTGGAAGCAGAGCCATCATATTTTATTATGTTTCTTTTGCTGATCAGAGTCTTTTGTGTTTAGTCATGACCTGTTTGTTTTCGTCACATGTGGAACTGAACATGCATTACTGAAATAACAAACTCAAATCTTTGGGTGATTTAATCACTGTAAACAGTAATTCAGACAAGCATTTACTGAATAAAATTGATATCTTAAGTATATCTTGCTTTATATATTTTATACTCAGTACTCACCATGTGGAGTTTCAATTTTATTTGTAGTAAATTTGATAATTTATTTGTTCATTTCCAAGCAATGTAGTGAATACAACTTCCTTTGCCCTATTTCAGCTGGTCGCATATTTTTCAGAGCGCTTGATTTCGAAAGAGACTTTGCAGAGAAATGGTGTCATGCAGAGAAAATATGATGATCAGGTGCACTTAACTGCTAAAATTTAAGCTTTATTTGAGATACATGGAAAGTTTCATTTTGAATTTTGAGGTTGGTAACATGACATGTTGATAAAAAGCCAATATTAAACAATAAGAACTCGACCATTTATTATTCACTTGAAAAATATGTTGTTTTATCGATCAATTAGGTATTGATTTTCCCTAATTTCTATTTAACAAAGACGTTACATAATACATTGAAAATTTAAATATGCACAAGGGCTATATGTCAATATTTATTTTCTTAATGTACCTAGTATCTTATATCTTATGCACACTCTATTACTTTATGAGTGACTCACCTGTGTTATAATTGTTTTCGCAACATCTATTCTGTAGATTGTTATTGCATTCACGTATCGTCGTAATGGAGCGCTTATCAGTTGCAAGTACAGAGACATCAACAAAAGGTTTTGGCAGGTATAAACAATTGCTGATGCCGTACATAATTGAATTGAGCATTAAAAGTAATACATGATATTTAATTATTGTAAAAGAAGATAAACAGCAGTTATATATCTATTTTATCTGTACTTGATAGAAGACCATATGATTCAAAAGATTCTCTTCACAATTCTAGTTTCACATTTATTTCCTCTGTCAACTCTCTTACGAGGATTTCATTATGTTGACAAAGGTTATTGAACATGTGTGTCTAAATCCATGAAAAGTTGAGGGCTTAGTTGACTAATTGTGTATTCATATATTTATTGGAAAGTCCTTCACGGCTTGGTTGAATATTGCAATGCTAGTTTTAGCCCTGCCATAAGCAACATGAACCCCCTTATTATGTAGAGCCCACATGTCTTTTCTTGGCACCTTATCAAATGCCTTTTTCATATCAAATCAAACTGTTCTGCTGAAATTTCACAAAACGTAAATTGTTTCCATTGTTCTCATTTGAAATAAAATCAAACTGTTTTGCTGAAATGCGAGACTTTAGTCTTAATTTCACTCAATTATTCTTTCCCACAATTTCTATTTTACAACTTTAGCATGCTGGAAGATACTGTTAACTCTTAATATCTTCTGTTATAACTTTTTTTACATCTTTTTCCCCTCATCATCATTATTATTATTATTATTTTTGCAGGAAGCTGACACTGAAAAGATCTTTTATGGATTGGATGACATAGTTGGAGAAAGTGATGTTATAATTGTATGCATTCTGCCTGCTCTACAAATTATAAGGTTGAAGTTTTGCTTTATTCTTATTAGTTTATCGACTATGTACTTTAGGTTGAAGGTGAAATGGACAAGCTAGCAATGGAAGAAGCTGGCTTCCGAAATTGTATTAGTGTTCCTGACGGCGCACCTCCATCAGTCTCTTCAAAGGAGTTGCCACCTCTGGAACAGGTCTTTTTTATGCTCAATATGCTGATGTTATATATATATATTTTCACCTACACATTGCTAGAATATACTGTGATCTGTTATGCAATAATTAAATGTTAAAATCTGATGCTCTTGTCATAATTCTAATTCTGTAAAGCTAGGACACGAAGTATCAGTATCTGTGGAATTGCAAAGATGAACTAAAGCAGGTCTGTATTTGTTGTTATTCCACTCCTTTCTATGTACCGGTGAAAACTTCTTTATTCAACATCTCTCATTTTTCTCTCTGTTTATATTGATAGGCATCCCGGATTATCCTTGCAACTGATGGCGATCCACCTGGTCAAGCCTTGGCTGAGGAGCTTGCACGCCGTTTTGGGAAAGAAAAGTTAGCATGTTTCTATCTTGATTTAACTTATATAAATTTTCATTTATCTATTTGAGACCATCCTTGTAGTTATGCTTTCAATCAGCAGATGATTCCATTGTTTCAGTAGAAGTTTCATTTTTGTAGAGACAAACTACTTTCAAGTTGTTTTTGTGTGCTTAGTTCCAATAATTTCTGTTTTAAGATTAAGGTTGCCCGTATAAATCTTTTATACTATGGGATTGTCTAATTTTAGCATTCTTTTGATTTATGGTTATATGACAGAATGAATGTTCCACCATTCTACGCCTGTTTCCTATTGGAAAAAAAAAGCCAAGTCCCACAAAATAAAATTATGGCCTGAAATGAGCTTATAAAGAGTGGCACCCCTCACCTTACAAACTGGTTTTGTAAGGATGAGTTAAAGCTCCGATTGATCGGGCCACCAAGCCCCATAGCACCGGGTGTGAGGAGGGTGTATTGGGAATAACCAAGGCCTACATGGAATAAAAGTAAGGCTTGAAATGAGTTTATAAAGAGTGGCATCCCACCTTATAAGCGAGTTTTGTAAAGATGAGTTAGGCCCATTATCCAAACCTAATAATTCCTTTATTTTTATTAATGGGGGGGAATCAAGTCCTCCCTTTATGTAGGTTTCTCATTATGTGTTCATAATATTGTTCTAATGACTAACATTTTTCTCTTGTTTATCTGCAGATGCTGGCGTGTCAGATGGCCTAAAAAAGGGAAGACTGATGATTGCAAAGATGCAAATGAGGTTAGATATTGACATGATTGCGCAAGTTGTTCCTCTCAACTCCCACCCCAAAAATCTGAAATCCCCAAAATATAAAAATGCAAAAGCACGTGGGACATTTTTCTGGAGTTTAGACTTTAGACATCCTCATATTTTAATACATGCTTAGTACAATATCAACTGACAACGTAGATACATGTAACATACATAATTGTGTTGGTTACTCTTCTTTACCTGCTTCATGTTTTCAATTGTTCAAGCATGGCCTGCTGCATCCCATGGGTACTCCAAACATGGAGAAGTACCGGTACCGGGTTCGCACCCGTACCGGGTACGCGTATGGTACTCGTAACTTAGTACCGAACCATACCTATTTTTACTTAGTTGTTTTGTCGTAATTGGTGCAGCAATAATGTACGGGCGTTGACAAAATAACCAAAATTATCTTGCTTTTGATGAAAATAGTAGAGGGGAAGCATAAAAAAAAAAAAAAACTCAACCAACATGATGATAGAAGTGTAGTAATTCACTTGAAAAAACATTTTTTTGATGTTTTATGCCGACGTACCCGCACCTTCATTTTTTAAAGTTTGTCATATTACGTACCGGTACCGGTACCCGTACCTATGCATCATAGATGGCCTGTAAATTTATTATTCATTAATACATGGCTTGTTATTGTGGATGCTTATATTAGTAGATATAAGCCGGCTGTTTGAAACATGGGAATGCAGACTTGAGTTAGAATTATGCTTATACGATTTCATTTCTGATGCATACCATTTGAAGATGTTTGTTTGTAATTTTACTCTTTGACAACCTTGTAACATATTCACAGGTTCTCATGTATTTGGGCCCCGATGCACTGAAGGAAGCGATTGAGAATGCAGAACTATATCCTATACGTGGATTGTTTACCTTCAGAGATTACTTTGACGAGCTTGACGCATATTATCATCGAACTTTGGGATATGACACTGGTCTCTCAACTGGCTGGAATAATCTGAATGGGTTATACAATGTAAGGGTTGTATATTTTATTTGTACGTCTTCTTATTATCATACTAAACCTGTGTTGTATATTTGTTGATTTTTTGTTTTTAGGGAGATATACCAAACAACATAAGAAACCATCATGATTGCTGGCTGACCTCTTTATATAACTTGGTTAACTTGAATATTTATATTTAAAAGTCAAATCATGTAATAAGATAGATATTAATAAATTGTCTCCATGAAAAAAGATGCAGAGTTTGTTTGAATGTTGTATGTTGTAGTTGGAAGTGAAACACTGAATTTTGATTGTAATTTGAGTTTAGCAGGATATTGTATCATATATGCATTTAATTGTAAAATACTTTTCAGTTCCTTGCCTTTTTTCACACAATATCTTGAATAATTATTTATGGATTTTTTTTATTTTTAAAATGATTAATTATTTGGAAATTATTTCTGTTATTAAAATTTGTTTTTTTGGCTGTTTCAAGTTAGTGATTTCATCTACAGTCAACGTAAATTACCAAACATTATCCCACTGGCGGGGGGGGGGGGGATATTGTGATTTGATCTATTTGAAATCTGAATAAATCTTCTAACAAAAATTGTTCACGAAATATTAATATTTTTCTAATTAAATTACTTTCACTAGATTGTACCGGGAGAACTGACCATAGTAACTGGAGTTCCGAATTCTGGGAAGAGTGAGTGGATTGATGCTCTTCTTTGCAATCTTAATCAAAGTGCTGGCTGGAAGTTTGTACTTTGTTCCATGGAGAACAAGGTTAGTAGATACTTTTTGGACCTCCACTTTTAACTTTATCTTATTCACCAAAGAAAATGTCTTAGTAACTTCTAACTGGAACAAAATATGTTTTGAGGTTTTCTGATCTCAGTGAAAGACATGTGTTGTATAATGTTTATATTGAGGTGATTTTGATATCATAGAGGAATTTGATATACTTGAGGGAATGGCATGATTATTCCTTTTTTGTTTGTTTTGTTTTTTTAAATTATTTATTCCTGTGCTTACTCATGTATTTCCATTGTGATTTTATGGCTTGTTTCCGTTAATCGGAGATATTTTGTGTTGATCAGTAAGTTATCTGATTACAGCTTCAGTGTTGGTTGGCTACTTGTGTTCTGTAGGGATCCGTTTCACTGTCAGTTTACTGTCTGTTGAACCGTGTTAAGTTATGAATCAGTTTCTCACTCTCAGTCTTCTGATGTTTGTTTGGTTATTCCATAATGTTATGCAAACAATGAATGACTTTGGTGACAATTATCTTTGAATCATTGCCTCCCACATATTGTTGGATTTTGTGCTTTTGTTCTGATTATTTTTTACTGCACTGTAGGTTAGAGAACATGCTCGAAAACTTCTGGAGAAACATGTGAAAAAGCCTTTCTTTAATGATCGGTAAGATTTGAATTGTATGGATTTACTATATACTATTGCTCATTATTTTTGCCAAGACTTTCCATATTTTGCTTCATTGTTGTCCCTGAGATTTTGACTGCTGAATGTCTATTCCTTCTATCTATCTATCTATCAAAAGGAGATTTATTTCTCGTAAAATTAAGAAGGAAGTATGGAAATATAAGTGCACTGTTCCCCCCAGCCAAGGAAAATTGCTTTGCCCTTCTATCCTAGCGTAATCCTTGTTATTTCAGTTTTCTCATTAAGGATTGTAATGATCTTTAGTTACTTAAGTTTTGGTTAACTACTATATGATTTAGTTATTGTCGCTATCCTTCATTTTCTAATTCACAATTTTGCAACTTTACTTTTGCTGTATCGAGACCCTTAGATCAGGGAGTATTTGACAATGTTTTTAAATTGCAATTGTTGTGATTGTTATTATGTACACTTATTTGATTGTCTGAGTTCAGTTGTTTAACTAATATAGCTACGCCGAAGACGCTGAGCGGATGAGTTTGGAGGAATATGAAGAAGGCAAGCTCTGGTTAAACGATACTTTTTATCTCATAAGGTAAGTCCATTACAAGGAGCTCAACTAATAATTGTGGTTTATCATATTTTAACATTTTCTCGGACTGCACTGAGAGATAATTTAACCATCTATTGTGATGCTTTTCCCCCATGCATTTTAAGCTTGATAGGTAGTATCATTTGTAAAGTTGATTTAATTTATTGGTTCTCTGTATCTCTCTGCACTTTGTCATTTCATTATATAAACTAGTAAGGTGAAAAACTTTTCAAATGAAATTGATTTTTTTGTTTTTTTGAGGGGAAATGAAATTGAAATCAGTTAGAAATAATATAAATAGAGCAGTTATGATTATACAATGTCTTGTAAATATCGTAAAAATGTGATAGAAACTGGTACCAAACAAAGAAATTTAATAGTAATAAATGACTTTTATTGATGGTAGAATAGGATTACATAATGGGTTCCCAAGAAAATTCAAGAGCTTGGTATGTCCCTCCCAAATAACCTCTTTCTAATTTTCAGGATAATCCACGACAGCCTGTAGTTTCCCTTTTATTCATACACAATACATAACCAACTTAATAAATACTTATTGCATAATAAGTTACACAATAACTGCTATTATAAAATATAATATTTATTTAATAATTATTAAGGTAGTCTACTAAGTGGTATGTTAATCTTTGTATTATACTACGTATGTATTTATGTATGTATAAAATAAAATACAGCTCCACTTTGTAATGCACGTGGATATTATCATATGCCTTTTGTAGCTTTATCTTTCAATGAAATTGATTGATATTGTGGCTCAGAAGTGGGCTATGTCAAAATATCTTGCAATAAGCAATGCTTGTTGAGTAGACTACCTTTATCAGCTGTTCATTTGGTTAAACTGCAAAAATTTTAATTCATAATTTAACTCATACTGATGATTTTAGTGCTGCTCTACTTGGCTGTTAATACTAGGTGTGAAGATGATGCTCTTCCAAATATAAAGTGGGTTCTTGACCTTGCAAAAGCAGCTGTATTAAGACACGGGGTGCGTGGACTTGTAATTGATCCTTATAATGAGCTTGATCATCAGCGACCTCCAAATATGTAATTCTCTTTGAAGAACTTGTTCTTAACTTGGTTTTATTTTGCTTATGTTATGTCATACTCTTCAGAATGCTTGAAATTGCATATTCTTCTCATCTCCTATGAATTTGTATAAAAGGATTACAATTCAATTCTGATTAAAATTGAAATACTCAATAAAGGATACCTCCAAAACTGTAGGGATAAGTGATAAAGATTATCATTTATTACACCGATTCTCCCCCTCAAGTTGAAGCGTAGTGATATAAAGATGTGGCCAAACTAATCATTATAAAGCCTAAGCAATCCTTACTTTATAAGCTAGCTTTTGGTGTGATGTTAGAGCTAGTTCAGATGCTAAGACGATTTTTTTTTTTGGGTCCAATCTTGGGCCGTTTAGTCCTACAAATGCCCAATGTGCCACATTTCACACTAGATATGAGATCCTTGGCCTGAGAGGTATTTGTTGAGATTTCATATTGATTAATGATATGACCGTAAGTACAAAGTTTAAATTACTCCAAACGATCATCGGAGTTAGAACTGAAGCAGTGATCCAAAAAAAAAAAAAAATCTCATTAAATCGCTATAAACCTCATGTGATTGGTTTGCTTGTGAAAAACTAGATTGATGAAAATGTGCAATGCACCTTGGTACAAAAAACAAGTTTCATAGATTTTGCCTCTTAAAATTTCAACTTTTGAAGTAATTGTTTTAACCATAGAAGTTCACTAATTTCAAGAGCCATAGTTCAATATATTGCTTATCTTAATATAAAATTTTGTTGCAACAACTTGCAGGACGGAAACTGAATACGTGAGCCAGATGCTTACCTTAATTAAACGCTTTGCCCAGCATCACGGATGCCATGTTTGGTTTGTAGCACATCCCAGGCAGGTTGGTATATATGGCTTTAGTTTATTTTTTGCTATTTTACCTTTTTTAATTTTATTATCTTGATGTTCTTACTTCTCATCTGATAGCTGCACAATTGGGTTGGGAGTCCTCCTAATCTTTATGATATAAGCGGAAGTGCACACTTTATAAATAAGTGTGACAATGGAATTGTTATTCACCGTAATCGGGATCCTGAAGCCGGCCCTGTTGATCAAGTGCAGGTGAGTGTTTGCAATACCATTGTCTATTTTTCTGGTGATCATTTATCACATTAAATAATTGTACGCTTTTACTGACTTATCATTGCATCAGGTCTGTGTCCGAAAAGTAAGAAATAAGGTCGCAGGGACGATAGGTGAGGCTGCATTGTTGTATAACAGGTATGAAGACTCTTGCCCTTGATTATGTGCTGCTTTTATTTATTTCTTTATTTATGGTTTTGTAGAATAAGTTTCGTATAAAACACAAGGATCATGCTGAAACTTTTGAATCAAGTGTATGAGTGCTTATTGAGTCTGTTTTCACAAGTAAAATTTTCCCGCTTTTTTGAAACAATCAAGCTGTTAGCTGTGTTTCTTTAATGTAATGTAATCTGTGGTAACTAATTTACTTTCGCAGGGTAACTGGTGAGTACTCCGAAGATGATAGAAAGAGATAGCAACAGTCACACAAATGATTTTCGATATGCTTGTATACTGGTCAGCATGAACGTGTTGAATTAAAGTTACCACCTCTAAACATGGCTATGATGTTTTCACTTTGAGGTGCCGGATCGATATCAAGAGTGGTAAATAATAACATCTTAACAAGGATTGTGAGAATTGACTGTATAATATCATAATTTTGGCTTGATTATTTATATCCTTTAGCTGTCCTTACATAGGTGTTAGTGTTACATTATAATTTAATTTTGCAGTTATGCATTTGCATCCTTGTATAGTATATAGATATAGGATTTTTCTTCTTTGTAATGACTCCTTCAATCTCAAATGATTGAGCTCTAGAATATTTTTAAGAATGGATTGCAATCTTTTTAGTATTTGCTGTAAGTTCTGATTTGGTCTGTTGTGCAATATTCAGTTAATGTATTATTGATGGTTTCTTCTACAAATGACACTACATGTCTGTAAAGTTGTGATATTTACTACATCTTTCATGTGTTGCAAAATGTTGAGTAATACAATCATGAATATTAACGGGAAGAAATAATGACTCTTATTTGTATGTATAGTTAATGTATCAGAAGGTAGTTCTTACAAATATTTATTTTATGAATAATATCTGTAGTCTTTCCAACTGTCCAATACCAAACACTAATTAACGAATATTTACTATATTATTTCAAAGATTCTGTAGATGTCGTATTGTATAATGTAATATAGTTAGTTTTTATTTTATTTTTGGAAGCAAATAGAAGCTTACAAAGTGATAATAAACACAGGTCCATTCCAGCATGAATGGTTGACTATGCCCCATACCTTAGTCTAGCACATGAATGAATGATACTAAGTAGTAGGACCACACTAATTTGATATATGTAGTTAATGGAAGTGCAATAATTCAGAGTGAAATATATTACCAAAAATTGCTGTTTGATAATATTGAAATGGTGTTCTCTTAAACAAATTGAGACAAATATGCCACATGCAATGTTTTGTCGTTAGGTGGTGGGTGAGAGGGGTGGGAGACCACGTCAAACAAAGGAGCAAATATTTGGTAATCATAAGATACCACGTTCCAGGTTATAGACGGTGGACATGAGCTCTGCATCCCAAATCCAATCATGGTGAAGAACTTCTTACTTTTTAACAATGTTCGCAAAGGAAATAGAGGGGAAAAAAAAGTTTAGTACATTTTGAGTCTAACAATGGACGGTGCATTTTATTGGAGCCAAATGATGTTTTGTTCAACGGAAAAGTGACAAAATTTTTAAAGGTTGATGGACTAATCCTATGGGTGACCTTGAGGGTGGGCAGAAGGGGCGGCAACCCAGACACTATTTTATTTTGGGCACCAAAATTATTATTTTCATTTAGTAGAGAGTATGTATTTTATAACTATATTGTTTTTAATTCGTTTTGATTAACTGTATTGAAATTATATTTGTAGAGAATATTAATTATGAATGAATCTTACAACAAAAAATGAAATAAAAAGACATTCAAGTAATTAAAGGGGTACAACTTTATTAATTCATCCAAAACATATAAAATCTTAGAACAGACCCCGATTAATCGACTATATTGTCTCCAAAGTGTATGATTTAGTCAAGCTAAAATGGAGAGGATAGTGTTTCATGATGTATCATTGAATGGACATAAGGTGATGGTAGCTGGTGCTGGTTTTGCACGTTGGTAGTTAGCATCTCTAGCTTTTTCCAGCTTATAGAAATTTGTAGCACAAAGTGTTAAGCTGGTTATATGGTACTATTGAGTGGCAGGGGCTAAAATGGGGCGACACTAGATCACTAGTTACTTGTATTTATATTGTACTTCCCATGCTTCTGTTGTCTTAGGCAATGTGTACTCTTGTAATTGATTGTTAGATTTGGAGAGGCTTTGCGTATTGTGATAGTAAAAGTAGGGACTTCTCCCTCTAAAAAGTAACTATGCACATCATACTTGTTTAGCACTATGATGTTGTTTGAATCCACAAACCAGAAAAATGCACGTTGAATTCATTACTCATGTGACACCAGGACAAAATTTACCGTTCTTAAAGGTGAACAAATAAGTCGTATAAGTGTATAACACTACATAACTAAATCATCCTTAGCACACTCTTGTTTGTTAATAGAGAAATGACACTTGTAATTTTTGAACAACTTTTTCTCTCATATTCGCAATGTGTTTTTAATATTCTACTTTTCTATTGTTTTGTTTCCAAAAGAAGAGGGAAGTAATAATAATTACAAAAGTTGTCCAAAATATTTTACAAATATAATTTCCGTGTTAACAAGAGGGGTCCCTTAAAAAAGAAGAGAGAAATAAGAGAAAACAAGGACATGCTTAACTTACCCAAACACGCTTAGATGAAATGACACATTTTTCTTCTATCTTAATCAAAGTCTTGAGTTCGAATCCAACCTTAGACATGCAACATCGTTAAAACTCTTAGTAAATATTTGATGTCTATTTTGGTCTCACAAAATTTGAGAATTAGTCTAAAAAATTGTGCGCGTGGAGGATATCGTGTTTACACCAAAGATCATGCTTAACTTGAGTTAATGATATTTGTAACGACAAAGTACAAAATCCATATATTGAGATAGTTGCATGAAAATGCTGTCATTAAACGTGAGTTTGGTTTCTCGTTTACAATACACAAAAACATGTTTGCACATTTTCCGATACGATTTTCCCGTGATTAACTTCTACGATAACGTGGTTTTTTGCATTGACACAATACCAAACATGCATTAAGAAAATTGAAAACATAGTACTAGTAGGTTGGGTTGGTGGACCCAAGTCCAAGGTTTCACGCCTAAATTTGCTGTGTTACAGAACAGCAAAATCCTCGTAAAAAACAAAACAAAACAAAAGAATCTCCAACGGCTCTTCAATGTGTTGGATCCAGTTATATTACCGTTTCTGGGTCCCACCTTTTCCTTTCTTCCCTTTTCAAACTTCATTTAAACCCTCACAACTCACTCCACCTTTCACAAACACAACAACTACATTAACAAAACTCTTTCTGTTCCTCAATTTTCTCTCACATCATCCTCAAAGGTATGTCTTGTTCTCATTTCTCATCACTTTAAATTTCTGGGTTTGTCTCAAAATTCTCTTTTTTTGATCTCATTTTTGTTTTTGTTTTTTTTAGTTTGTAAGAAACCATGACTGCTGAAACTATTTCTCAAGAAGAAGCCCAGAAGGTTGAGGTTGTTGTTGAAGAAGGTAAAGTTGTTGAAGAAAACGTTGAAGCGAAGGAATCAATGGAAGAATCAAAACCCACAAAGACAGTTGAGAAATGTTCTTCTTACAAGGAAGAAAGTAACTTTCTTTCTGATCTTAAAGAGTTTGAGAAGAAGGCTTTGATTGAATTTAAATCAAAGGTTGAGGAAGCTGTTTTAGGGAACACCCTTTTTGAGAAAAAGGAAGAAGAGACCAAAAAGGTTGAAGCTTTGAAAGAAGAAGGTGATGAAGAGGGTGAGAAAGTGGTGGAGGAAGAAGAGGAGAAAAGGGTTGAAGAAGTGGAGGAAAAGGATTTGTCTTTGTGGGGTGTGTCACTTTTGCCAAGCAAAGGAAATGAAGGAGTTGATGTGGTTTTGTTGAAGTTTTTGAGGGCTAGAGAGTTTAAGGTGAATGAAGCATTTGAGATGTTGAAGAAGACACTTAAATGGAGGAAGGAAATGAAGATTGATTCTGTTTTGGAGGATGATTTTGGTGCTGATTTGGCTTCTGCTGCTTATATGAATGGTGTTGATCGCGAAGGACACCCCGTATGTTACAACATCTATAGTGTGTTTGATGGTGAAGAGATTTATCAAAAGACTTTTGGGACTGAAGAGAAGAGAAAGGAGTTTTTGAGATGGAGGTGTTCTGTTATGGAAAAATGGATTCAGAAGCTGAATTTGAAACCAGCTGGTGTTTCTTCTTTGCTTCAAATCAATGACCTTAAGAATTCCCCTGGTCCTTCAAAGAAAGAGCTTAGAATTGCGACAAAGCAAACTGTTACAATGTTGCAGGACAATTACCCTGAGTTGGTGGCCAAAAATGTAAGCCTCTTTTTCACAATATCACACTGCTTAAGTTCATTTACTTTTTTTTTTGAATATGTTACTTACACTGATACTGACACCGGACATGACACTAGACACGTAGACATTGATACTATTATAAGAAAATGGACGATACTTTTTACTGAATCTCGTGTTGGTGTCCGACACTAACATGTGTAGCGGACACCAAACATGCCTTTAATCCATAATGTTGCGTCGGTAGATAGGTTAATCGTAACTGACTCAAGTGCTTATGTTGTGTTTGTTTCATTGTAGATTTTCATCAATGTTCCTTTCTGGTACTATGCTCTCAATGCACTGTTATCTCCATTCTTAACTCAAAGAACAAAGAGCAAATTTGTGGTTGCTCGTCCTGCTAAGGTCACTGAAACACTGATCAAGTATGTCCTCAAAATCAATTAATCATTTCTCTTCATTCCAATTGATCAATAGATATTTCAATTTTCTGCAGTAACACATAATTGACCTTATTTACTTTGCATCTCAAATAGGTACATTCCAATTGAGGAGATCCCAGTTAACTATGGTGGTTTCAAGAGGGAGAATGATTCTGAGTTCTTCGGCCAAGATGCTTCTGTTTCAGAACTCTTTCTTAAGGCTGGATCAACTGCAACTATAGAGATTCCTGCATTGGAGGTAAAAACTACAAGCTTTTATGTATACACATTCTACTCTATAGTGTGCTTTAGGAATATGCAGTGCATGTTAGGTAGCACATTTGTCATAGATAATATTGATCTTAGACGCATCAAATTGAATTTATATGTTCGATTCTTCTTGGGAAATATTGATCTCAGACTCAAACATGTCACATTAATTTTGTCATAGAAATATTTTTTCTTGAGAAAGACTCTGAGCTAGGCTGGCTTATTTGAGCTTATAAACTTGTATAGTAGCTGTGAGACTATTTGGGAGATCTTACGTAAAAAGCCTTTATGCATGAGCTCTTCAGGATAGTTTATGAAAACAATTTTGCTTTATTTTATCGTTTTTATTGAATAGCTTATTGATAAGCGTTTAATTAAACTGTTTAATCAAACATGGTCTGAATTCTAACTTGCAGCAACTCACTTTCAATGTGTATAGTAGCTTCAAATTTATATTTAACTCACTTTTACATAAATGATATGCACATTTTTACATAACAAAAATCAGTTCTTCTAAAATCAAATGCAAAATTGGACACATTCTAAAACGTTGTTTGTCTTTTAACAGGTTGGAAACACTTTGTGCTGGGACTTGGCTGTTTTGGGTTGGGAGGTAAGTTACAAGGAGGAGTTTGTTCCAAATGATGAGGGCTCATACACAGTGATTGTTCAGAAAGGGAAGAAGATAGGTTCACAAGAAGGACCTATTAGGAACACTTTCAAGAACAATGAACCAGGGAAGGTTATTCTCACAATTAACAACACATCAAACAAAAAGAAGAGGGTTCTGTACCGTTACAAGACCAACAAGAGCTTACCTTAAGAATTGAATTATGAAGTTGTAGTTTTTGTTCCATTGTGTGTATTTGGTTTCATTTAGATTTTGAAAGTAGGTGGTGAAAATGTGTGAAGAAGAGTTTTGAAGACTGAAAAAGGCATTCTTTCATTTGTTGTTACATATTTTGATTCATTTTCTGCTCCAATGATGTATCTATCTCATCCTATTTTGATGTGAATAATTTGCTTGAATCCAACTTTTTCATTATAAATAACAGTTTAGTTTATAAGAGTAACTCAAGGCTCATATTCAAGAATTTGATGTGGTCTTGGTTTTGGTATCAGCGGATCATGTTATAAATGAATCTTGCAACACTTTATGCTTACATGATGATTTTTAATATATTCCTTTAAAAAAAATGATGATTTTTAACATAATTGATGTAAGCATGCAAGAATGATCACTTTCACCCGTAAAAAAAGCATGGAAGACTCAATTGTATAACTGCACTCATTGGATGTTTTAGCATATCTTATACCTGGTCTCGCAAAGTTTAATAAAATAGTTATGCTAGATCAATACAAAATTTGACCAAAACAACACCATAGTATTAATCTCTTAGAATACATCCTTGTCCACAAAAATAAAGTATTTTAAGGGTATAGGGTGTACATTTGTTATGGCATGTGTGTATAGGGTGTACTCCAACGCGTCAGGTTGTTATATCGACATGTTGAGTGCCCAACGCTTTGTCCGGTTTGGAATGTGAAAGTATAAGATGATATTTATGCCTTTTTTGGGTGGGCGATGGTCCAAAACTGCTGGAACCATGCAGGCCTTGTTACCATTTTTCTGAATCGGTTACTACATTTCCACAACGCAACAGACTTTGTCTTTGACCTCTGCAGAAATGAGAAAAATATAAGAAAAACACTAAAAAAAGTACATAACACATAGGCTGATTTTAGGGACACTAGATTCCTTTTCATTGTTTAGAGTCACCAGTACCACCACGCGTTTTTTAGAGTAACCAATAGCTCTCCATTCTCATATGCCACCATGGTGCTTATGGGATTTGGAAAAGGCTGATCATTCCTAGAGGCATTTTTGGCAAAACATGAAAACGAAACTTCCCCTACCAGGCGTATCCGGTCAGTAGCGAAATGATGTGAACACAATCGAATCCATGCCTGGCACATCCAAGCCACCACCAGGTGTATCTAGGCAGTAGCAAAGACACCAAATTATGCGAACTTTCACTTCTGGCAGACCAATACCCACATCAGGCATTATCATGCAGAATTGAATCTTAGAATTTACTTTCCAAAACTTCTTAGGCATATTCCACTCTAATTGCCCAACTTAAATAAGCTCAAACAGAGAAAACTAAGAAAATAAATAACATAAAATCTAAAAGCAAATGGAAATTTACAGTCATGATCTTTCATCAAGTGGACTGACTGCTTTTCGCTCTTTCATAGGATTTAGAGGTATAACTCATTACAGAGTTTAGTTGCTGAGACGATCTAATTGATTCCTCTGTTCATTCAGATACATAGATGTATATCTTGTGACATTCAATTTGATGGTGAACACCTCTTTTCACAGTTCGTCAAATGACTAGTGAAAACCATTGGATGTTGTTAAGATTAATAGTTTAATCACAAGCTAAGAGAAGGAGGCCATTTTAGAGGTTTCTTTATTTATTCAATTGAAGATGATAAGTTAATTTGGGTGGAGGACTGAATGGTTATTATTCGATCAAGTCCAAATATAATTAAATCATGAGGAATATTTTTCTGAATGATAAAGTCTTTGTAGAAGGTGATTGGAACAATATTTGGAGAGCTCATGCGTCTTCTAATTAATTAAGGCGCGACATTTGTTATGGTGTGTGTGTGTGCATAGGGTGTATTCCAACGCGGCAAAGGTTGTTATATCGACATGTTGGGTTCCCACCCTTTGTCCGTTTGGAATGTGAAAGTATAAGATGATATTCATACCTTTTTTGGGTGGGCAATGGTCCAACACTGCTGGAACCATGCAGGCCTTGTTGCCATTTTTCTGAATTGGTTTCTACATTTCCACAACACATCAGACTTTGTCTTTGAACTCTGCAGAAATGAGAACCACAAAACTATCGGTCGAGTAGCAGTGCTGCTATAGAGCATATGGAAAAATAGCTGCAGGAAGTCTCTTCATCAGGTTGGTTATCAAGCCATAAACACCTGTTAACAATGGTTTGATATGAACATGATGCAACAAATCTAGTCCCATCGAAACAATGATTGTACCAGTGTGAGTTCAGAGAAGCCTTTGGGTGATTAGGTGAAATGTAATGTCGATGCCGGTTTTTGAGATTGATGGGATTACTTCTGCAGTATGGTGTTTTAGTAACAGTAACAGGAGACTTAGGCTCAGACTATATGGAAGCACGCGAGATTAACAACAATTCAATTGAAGGTAAAACAATTGCATTACTTGAGGCGATGTGGATGGTTGCTAATAGAGTCCATACCAATTCTCCATCTAAAATGTCCCGTGTCTCTCTCTTTATCTCCTCCCGCAATGATTCCTCCAACATAAAAACAAATAAGATCGTATAATTTTCAACAAAATATTAAACCATAAAACAAAATAAAATGTAAAGCATTGATATGAATCCGGTGACAATTTGATAACTTGTATTCTGATTCGTGTATTATCAATTAAAAAACAAATTGGAAGCATTTTAAAATTTCAACATATATTAAAAAAGAACGAGATTAGATAAGGATTTTCCTAGCATCAAACATATAATACTTGTCAATTAGGAAATTCCCACCCAAACTTGTCTGTTAAGATTTAAAACACATTATTATATAAAGACTCAAAAGCACCTAAAACTATTCTAGGTGGGACTTGTAACTTTTTGGGATACCACTCCCTCTGCCTTTAAATATAAGCACTCATTTCACCCCAAAACAAAAAAATATAAGCACTCATTAACTAAAAGTGTGTCCTTAAATATAATCTTCTTATCAAATTACTAGATACATTTATTATAAGAAAGACAATAGACATAACGGTGACACAGACAGAAACATATACTATTATAAGAAGGTAGAAGTGACTTAATGTAACTATATGTGTCTGTTTCTGTGGTTGTGTCAGACGCGGACACTAGACATGTCTTTAATCCGTGATGTTAACAATACATGGCTTTATAGTTACTTCATGTGTTTTTGTCATGCTTGTGTCAAACACTAACTCGTTTTGCTCACACCAGACAACCTTTAATAAAGTAGTTGATTAAAGGCTTATGCTGTGTTTGTTTCATTGTAGATTTTCGTCAATGTTCCTTCCTTAACTGAAAGAACAAAGAGAAAATTTGTGGTTGCTCGTCCAGCTATGGTTACAGAAGCACTGATCAGGTATTTCCTCAAAATTAATTAATAATTTCTTTTCATTCTTAAGCTTCACTGGATGTTTCAATTTCAATTTTCAGCAGTAACTCATACCTTATTTACTTTGCATCTCAAATAGGTACATTCAAATTGAGGAGATCCCAGTTAACTATGGTGGTTTCAAGAGGGAAAATGATTATGAGTTCCGTGGCAAAACTATTGCATTGGAGGTAAAAACTATTGCACAAAATCTTATGTTTTGGCCTTCTACTCTATAGTTTGCTTTAGGAATATGGTATGTTTTGGACAACTACATGTTAGGTAACATATTTGTGATAGATAATATTGATCTTAAGGTCATCAGATTGAATTTAACATGTTTGACTCGTCTTGAGAAATAGTGTTTTTGCCTCCCGGGTGAAAGCTTGTTTTGATTGACTTATCAGAGCTTATATGGTAGCACCTGGGAGCATATATTTTGTAGTTTATTGTAGAATAGCTTATACATAAGATGATAAGAACTGAAATGGTATGTTTATGCTATAAGTGGTTAATTAAGCTGTTTTAACCAAACCTGACCTGAATTCTTAATTTGGAGCAAAAGATTTCAATACGAAAAATAGCTTCAAATTTATTATTCAACTCACTTTTACATAAATGATTGATATGCAAATTTTTACATTACTTTCATTTATCTTTGAACAGAAAACAGTTCTTCTAATTATAATGCAGGCTCCATCATTTGGTTAGACCAACAGGTTGGAAACACTCTGTTGGGACTTGGCTGTTTTGTTCCCAATGAGGGCTCATACAGAGTCATTGTTCAAAAAGTGGAGAAAATAGGTTTACAAGAAGGACCTATTAGAAACACTTTCAAGAACAATGAACCCGGGAAAGTTATCCTCGCAATCAACAACACATCAAACAAAACGAAGAGGGTTTTGTACCGTTACAAGACCAGCAAGATCTCACCTTAAGAATTCAATTTTGAAGTTCTTAGTTTTGTTCCATTGTGTATTTGGTTTCATTTAGTTTTTGAAAGTAGGGGAAATGTGTGAAGAAGAGTTTTGAAGACTTAAAAAAAGGCATTCTTATCAAATTACTAGATACATTTATTTTTTCTTTTCTAAATAAACTCCTAATTTATACCACCAAGTTTCTTGGATAAAAGAGACACATTAACAACACTACAAACTTTTTTTTGTTGATGAAAGTGAAAAAAACAATAGGTATACTTACATTAAGGGACAAAGGGAGTAGATTCTTTCTTCACTGTAAGATTCACCACTTGATTTTTTATTGTGTCTAAGCTCCCTATTCTCAATGCAATTTTAATCTTATTCTTATAAATATTATTATAACTCTAGTAGTATTGTAGGTTGAACCGACTCTTGAGAACAAAGAACAAAGAGCAAGTTTGTGGTTGCTCGTCCTGCCATGGTTACTGAAACACTGATCAAGAATGTTCTCAAAATCAAACTGATCTAGTGACATTCAATTTGATGGCGAACACCTCTTTTCACCGTTCTTCAAATGACTAATGAAAACCATTGGATGTTGTTAAGATTAATAATTTAATCAAAAGCTAAGAGAAGGAGGCCGTTTTACAGGTTTCTTTATTTATTCAATTGAAGATGATAAGTTAATTTGGGTGGAAGACAAAATGGTTATTATTTAATCAAGTCCATATATAATTAAATCATGATAAATATTTTTCTGAATAATAAAGTCTTTGTAGAGGGTGATTGGAACAATATTTGAAGAGCTCATGCGTCTTCTAATTAAGACGCGACATTTGTTATGACGTGTGTGTATAGGGTGTATTCCAACGCGTCAAAGGTTGTTATATCGACATGTTGAGTGCCCAAGGCTTTGTCCAGTTTGGAATGTGAAAGTATAAGATGATATTCATGCCTTTTTTGGGTGGGCAATGGTCCGAAAGAGCTGGAACCACGCAGGCCTTGTTGCCATTTTTCTGAATCGGTTGGTATATTTCCACAACGCATCAGACTTTGTCTTTGACCTCTGCAGAAATGAGAACCACAAAACTATCAGTCGAGTAGCAGTGCTGTTATAGAGCATATGGAAAAATAGTTGCAGGAAGTCTCCTCATCAGGTTTGTTATCAAGCCATCAACGCCTGGCAACAATGGTTTGATATGAACATGATGCAACAGATCTAGTCTCATCTAAACAAGGATTGTACCGGTGTGGGTTCAATGAAGCCGTTGGGTGGTTGGGTGAAACGTAATGTCAATGCCGGTTTTTGAGATTGATGGGATTACTTCTGCAGTATGGTTTTAGTGACAATAACAGGAGACTTAGGCTCAGACTATATGGAAGCACGCGAGATTAACAACAATTCAATTGAAGGTCAAGCAATTGTGAATGGTTGCTAATAGAGTCCATGCCTATTCTCCATCCAAAAGGCCCCTTATCTCTATCTCTCTCCTCCCGCAATGATCCCTCCAACATAAAAACAAATCAAGATTGTTAAATTGTGTATTTGGTTTCATTTAGAATTTGAAAGTAGGTGAAATATGTGAAGAAGAGTTTTGAAGACCGAAAAAAGGAATTCTTTCATTTGTTTGTTATTAAATATTTTGATTTAGAGTCCATTCATCTTTTGTTCCAATATGCATCTATCTCATCTAATTTTGATGTGAATAATTTGCTTTTTGTTTGCATTGAAGACTAGATAACTAAAAATTAGCTTGAAAACAAGACTTGAGGGCAATGATGAACTTTTTTCTCAAAATTTATTTTCATTCTTAAGCTTCAATGGATATTTAAGCCTTAACATATATATAAATAATCTTGTTTGCTTATTATCACAATTAGGTACATTCCAATTTAGGAGATCGCTGCTCACTATGGTGGATTCAAGAGGGAAAATGGTTCTGAGTTCTTTGGCCAAGATATATGCTACTGTTTCTGAACTCATTCTCAAATATAGAGACGCATGCATTGGAGGTAACCATTTCATGTACAAAGTTTTATGTATAGCCATACTAATCTCAAGTGTTTTAGAAATAGGTGTTGTTTTGAAAAAGTGCATTTTAGGATTCTGATTTGAGACAGATATTAATAACTCCAGATGCACAAAATTTACTTTGACATATTTGAGTCTTCAGAAGAAAAATCATTTTTGCATGAGTGAATTCTAAACTGAGTTTAATTTTTATGTGTGAATGTTAGAAGTTTTACGGTGTCACAACTAATCATATAAAATTCTTTATATAATGATTTGACAATTCTAATTAATTTATGGTGTGTTAACTGTTAAGTAATATTTTCACTATCATATTTCTAACACAAATTTTCTTTAGGTAATAAAGACAAAATAAATGATATTTGTAAAACCATTTTGTGACAACATGTTTTAGATAAATAAATAAAATAAATTCTCCCTAGTTCAAATGTAAGTCAAATGTAGTGTATCAAAAAGCCAATGACGATCTTAAACTATAATAAAAACTTGATAACCATATGGTAGCAGGTAAGTTGTGTTTTTTCCTCGAGTGATGATACGTATACCACCTTAGGTGGCATACCACCCTTCTACCAGCATCCAGTTGGCAATAATATTAATAAAAAATGATTCATAATCCATGTCAAACCAAAAAGAAAACAGAAAAAAGAAAGTCCCCCCCGCCCTCTCTCTCTCTCTCTCTCTCTCTCTCTCTCTCATTCATCCTCGCCTCCTTCTCCCATCCCTAATTTTCGCCCCTGGCCGATGGAAGTTCTCCTCGGATTTGGTCGTCAGTTACTGAAAGCTTGTCTAGAAGTTCCATCTCCTCCCGCATGTTTTCTGTCACCGTCGCTTTTCGTTCACTCTCTGTCACCGTTCTTAACTCAATCTCTCCATTTCATCTCAATCTGTGTTGCTTCACAATTGAAGGTGTGCCTTTTTTTGTTTTTGCTTCTTCATTTCTGGTTTTAATTGTTTGCATTTAGGGTTATTTGAGTTTTATATGGTTTTGGTAAAGAGATTGGGTTAGGGTTAAGAAGATTTTTTGAGTTTTGTACACATGCTTGTTGAGAAAGAAGGTTCTGCTTAACCTTGTGTTGATTAGCTTCTTTGTTTTTAGATGTTGGGTTAGTCTCTTATTAAATCCATATTTTTGCTAATTAGTTTGTTAGATTCATTTGGACTTAATGATTGTGGTGGTTATTGTTTTATCGAAGACTTGTTTTAATTTGTTTATTTGAGATTCTCTACTAGCCTTAGAATTTATGAAATTGTCTAGGAGAGATTATTGAAACAACCCATGGCATGTACATTAGGTGTTTTTAGCTTTTTTTATCCATTAGCTCTCCAATGTAGCTTATGAAAATAACTTATATGAAAATAGTCTTGTTCAAAAAAACTTATATGAAAATGGTTTTGACTAAATTTTCTGTTTTGTCATGGAAATAGTTTATAGGTATACATAAGCACTTATATCATAAGTGATTGTGCTATAAGTACTTAATTTAGTTTTTTTTTATCCAAACAAGACTTAAGTTTGGTTTTTGACCACTATTGTCCACACTCCACAAGTTACAACAACATCATCTCTAGCTGCAGCTTATGCCTCAACTGGTTTTGTGAGAAATTTTCACACGGAAAAAAGGGTTGTTAAACCTTTGTAAAATTCTCGTTATTTGCTTCACCTATTTGGTTATAGGTAGAATTAATATGCAAAAACTTTGAATTTAAACTCAAGTGATGTACCACAAATAACCATCTTTTATGATTCCTTTCTTTGATACTTTGTCCACTTTGTATTATTAGCTTTCATAACTCTTAATTTTCATCTAGCTACTATTTCCTTTGTTGTTGTGTGGTGTGGTGGAGAATCATTTTTTGTCATATTCGTTGTTTCTGGTTTTTACGTTTATTCGATGATTGTGTTTTTATGTGTCCAACTAGTGCAATAGCTCGCTGCGATATTTATGATCTCTTTTATTATGGAAGTTGTTGTTTTGTTATTATTGCTTTCACATCTCTCTATTTGTCAATTCAAGCTGCTCAATCTTCACTATAGGGCAGCCAATTTTTTTTATCGTAAGCTCGTGTTCTGGTTCAGTTTCCGGTGTTATATGGTTGGTGTTGTGATTCATCTATTTGGCCAGAGTACGATGGCCTTTTATGGCTGGATTTTTCACAGGCTAACATGCCAAAGAAAATTGCTGATAACTTGAACAAGATGGGTGCAAGAATACCAAATGTGAAGCTTGGGAATTCTACAATATAATACCAAGCAAAGGTTCGGGTATCCACACGATGAAGATCATCAAATGTATCAGATGA
>Ga0228711_1002428_pt1 | contig 28647 bp, 17 predicted proteins | sample MedpolnodulmetaG_2_FD_177996 | JGI IMG/M metagenome (GOLD analysis project Ga0228711, IMG submission 177996) | Root nodule microbial communities from Medicago polymorpha collected in Santa Monica, California, United States - brown nodules | ecosystem: Host-associated > Plants > Roots > Nodule... | reverse complement strand
ACCCAAAAAAACATCCTCAAAAAAACATCATAGGAAAAAGGAAAAACAACAACAACAATCTGGGATAACCCCACAAAAAAAAAACAAATTTTTTTCTTCTTCTTTCCAATGTCACCACCACCACCTTAGAAAAAAACAATTTTTGAATATTAATTTTTTATTGTTGGTGTTGTTGTAAAAGTTGGAAATTGTTCAACTAAGAGAGAAAGAAGAAGAAAATGCAGCATAATATATTTGCTACAATGCGTAGTTTAAAGATCATGGATGGTTGCAAAGGTGGTTCTCAGGTTTATCACCACCGTTCTTCTGGTGGAGGAAGCGGTGGAATAGGTGAAAAGCTTCTTCAACAGCTTCATGATCATATTAAAAGTCAAACATTTAGAACCAAATCTGTTCATGATTTCCCAACACCGAATCAGACACCGTCTGAGGTTGTTGCTGAAGGATCTCTTTTGCCTTATGGGCTGCCCATGACAGAGCTTTTAGAGCCTAAGATTGAGCCGGTTTTGAAGCCGGTTGATTTTGTTGAAAGGTTGGCTGGATTGCATAATAAGATTGAGAATTGTTTGGATGTTGAGAGGTCTGAGGTTTATTTGGAGCATTGTTCGATTTTTAAGGGATTGTCTGATGTGAAATTGTTTCGCAGGAGTCTGAGGTCAGCACGACATCATGCTGTGGATGTCCACAGCAAAGTCGTGCTGGCCTCATGGCTCAGGTATGATAGGAGGGAGGATGAGCTGATTGGCTCGTCCTCGATGGATTGTTGTGGAAGGAATATTGAATGTCCTAAGGCTACTTTGGTTGCTAATGGGTATGATCCGGAATTGGTTTATGATCCTTGTAGTTGTCTACGTGATTGTGAGGAGGAGGAGGAGGATTTTATGATGTTTGATGATCAACAATGCTCTACCTCGGATGAGGATGATGGAGGGTGGGATATATCGTTTTGTATCGGTGATGATGAAATTAGGTGTGGTAGGTTCAATATGGCTTCGCTTTCTAGGCCGTTTAAGACAATGCTGTACGGTGGATTCATAGAATCAAGGAGAGGGACGATAAATTTTTCGAGGAATGGGTTTTCTGTAGAGGCAATGAGAGCTGCCGAGGTTTTTAGTAGGACTAAAAGTTTGACCACGATTGAGCCTAATGTGGTTTTGGAGTTGTTGTCTTTGGCGAACCGGTTTTGTTGCGAGGAAATGAAATGTGCTTGCGACACATATTTGGCGTCACTGGTTTGTGACATGGAAGATGCCTTGTTGCTCATTGAGTATGGACTTGAGGAGACTGCGTATCTTTTGGTTGCGGCTTGCTTGCAGGTGGTTTTGAGGGAGCTACCTGCTTCGTTGCAGTGTTCGGGTTTTGCGAAATTGTTTTGTAGTCCAGAGGGTAGGGATAGGCTTGCTGCGGCAGGGCATGCGTCGTTTGTGCTGTATTATTTCTTGAGTCAAGTTGCAATGGAGGAAGAGATGAGGTCGAACACAACCGTGATGCTCGTGGAGAGATTAGTAGAGCGCGCAAAAGACGGATGGGAGAAACAACTTGCATTTCACCAATTTGGTGTTGTTATGTTTGAGAGAAAAGAATACAAAGATGCACAACATTGGTTTGAGGCAGCCGTGGAGGCAGGGCATGTTTATTCGTTAGTCGGAGTTGCAAGGGCCAAATATAGACGCGGTCATACATATGCGGCATATAAGATTATGAACTCGCTAATTAATGATCATAAACCTGTTGGATGGATGTATCAGGAAAGATCTTTGTATTGTTTTGGGAAGGAGAAAATGATGGACTTAATCTCTGCGACTGAATTAGATCCAACGCTTTCGTTTCCTTACAAATACCGAGCTGTTTCTTTGCTGGAGGAGAGCAGAATTGGACCTGCCATTGCAGAAATAAACAAAATAATCGGTTTCAAACTTTCTCCTGACTGTCTGGAATTGAGGGCTTGGTTCTTGATTGCCATGGAGGAGTACGAAGGAGCACTAAGAGATGTTCGGGCAATTTTGACATTGGATCCAAATTATATGATGTTCTATGGAAATATGCATGGTAATCACTTGGTAGAACTACTCAGTCCTGTTGTTCAGCAGTGCAATCAGGCTGATTGCTGGATGCAGTTGTACGACCGATGGTCCTCTGTCGATGACATTGGTTCGTTGGCTGTTGTACACCAGATGTTAGAAAATGATCCAGGGAAAAGTCTCTTGCGTTTTCGGCAATCTCTCCTTTTGTTACGGTGAGTGTAATCCTTGTACTAATTTGACTTCATAAACTTTTTCCATGTAAGAAATTTCTGTGATTGGAATTGTCTACTATGGGTTGTGATGTATAAATCTGGATAGAATAATTTTGATTTTTCTTTTCATTTTTAACTGGCCATATTTCTGCACCGATTTAACAGATATTTGTTTGCTGTTAAATAAACCAGTTTATACTTCATAGTCACATGGTAATAAGTTAAACTTGGAGAAACATCGTTACATGTCCCAACCATCAATACAAACTATGATAAAATAATGAAACTGCACAAAATTCTTATGGTGTAATCGGTAGGATCAACAATGAAGTAGCTATTGAGTGTGTAACATTCTTGAAACTACACTAAATTGTATGTAGTTTTATAAGTTTTAATCCAGGCCATGTACTTTTGTTGTTATTCATTGCCTGCAGAATCAATGAAAGCTGATATCTACTTTGGTAGACCTGAGGGTACTTGTTAACTGAAAGCACAAATTTATTTTTGTGCTAGTTTTTATCATCTAATTTCATCTAGTTTTTAGTTATCTATTATAACTTTTCTTAGAAAGTCTTTTTTGTTATCAACTAGGGGAACCAATTAGTCTCTTATTTATATCTTTATCATTTTATGCAAAAATCTAATTATTGTGAGCGTTGATTTTCCTGAATCTTGCAGGCTAAATTGTCAAAAAGCAGCCATGCGTAGTTTGCGTCTGGCTAGAAATCATTCTACTTCTGACCATGAAAGGCTTGTATATGAAGGATGGATACTGTATGACACCGGTCATCGTGAAGCAGCATTAGAAAAGGCGGAGGAGTCCATTTCTATTCAAAGATCATTTGAAGCTTACTTTCTCAAAGCTTATGCATTAGCTGACACAAATCTTGATTCTGAGTCTTCAGAGTATGTTATCCATCTCTTGGAGGAAGCTCTTAGATGTCCTTCAGATGGTCTTCGTAAAGGACAAGTAAGTGTTATATATTTTAGAGTAAACACGCACTTTGATCCTTAAATGTTTAAGACACTGTCACAGTAGTCCCTGAATCTATCAAAATTACAAAAACATAATTAAATGTGTCCTTCTTTAGTCAGTTTGCTCCATAAAATTACTAATAAAAGATACACTTCGGGATGTTTTTGCACTTTTGATACATTTAGGGACTATAGGGTTAGCGTCTCACACATTTAAGAATCAAAATGACTGTTCACTCTATATTTTACACTGGATTATGCATATTAACTTGATTTCAATGCTGAAGTAGTGTATTTAACTTTGTCCTTTTTTTTTAATTGTAGGCACTAAATAATCTTGGGAGTGTCTATGTAGATTGTGATAAGCTGGACCTTGCAGCTGACTGCTACATGAATGCACTCAACATCAAGCATACACGAGCCCACCAGGGGTTGGCGCGTGTATATCATCTTAAAAGACAGCGCAAAGATGCATATGATGAGATGACAAAGCTAATAGAAAAGGCTTGGAACAATGCATCAGCTTATGAGAAACGGTCGGAGTATTGTGATCGTGACATAGCAAAGAGTGATCTTAATATGGCAACACATTTGGATCCTCTAAGGACTTATCCTTACAGATATAGGGCAGCAGGTGAGTCATATACCAGTGGTTCTAAATTATTCTTTGTTTTTTTATTGGGTTGTGAGATGCGAAGGGAGGGAACTGTGGCTGTGATTGTAACCATTTTTGTGTTCCAAATATCTATTGTTACATTTGTTTTCCGATGCATTGCAATTTTTGATCCCATGCTATTATTTACATAGTAGTGTAGGACAGGAACCATAGTATCCCTTTTTTGATGATTAGGAGTCGAACTTGGTACTCTGAGGATTATGGCACTCGCACCTTGCACACCACCACTTACGCTAGGCCTCAGTGGTAACCGATAATACCTCTCTTAGAAAGGTTTTCTATTGATAACCTAGAGTGCTCCTTCGACTCATATTTCATATACTCTACGAATGAAGAAAACTCTGTATTTTACAAGAAACAAAGTGTGTCAAATGTTTACACTGAAGGTCTATTTATAGACTCAGGAAAGTCAAACATTGTAATAAGCTAATCCGAAATAGAATTAAATCTATAAACAAAAGAAGTTCCATATCAAAAACCTTAATTTACAAAATTAAAACCCTAACATCAAAACCAAATGATCCAATGAAATGTAGTCTATTTGAAACATCAAAGTCTAAGAATCATGATTCATGCGAAATGAGGTGTATCTTGTTACACACTTAAGTAGAAAGCTATATAGCACCGACACTTTAGATTGAAGACGCGTCGGTGTCCAACATTGACACATTTGGCTTCATTAAATTATTTCATTTTCTCAAATTATTATCAGTCAACAGTTAGTGTCGTATCCAGTGTTTGTGTCAGTGCTTCATAGATAGAAAGTGAACATCAGACAATGCATTCAATGTTGAAGGAATATCTTGGTAGATAGACTTTCTTTTCACAACTTGTCTATCAAACCACACTATTGTAGGGTACATGTTCAGCGTGTACTTATGAAAGACTTTGCACTTACTAGATCACCGACCTATGCGATGCACGTGTCTTATGCGTTATTAAATATTAATGGTAATAAAGAATTCTTGAAAACATACTTTCACTTAGAACAATATATTAACATTAGAAACAATATAGACTATCTAAATGCACTGTATTATTATTATTTTTTAAAAATACCTAAATGCAATGTCGACATATCTGTTTAAGGATATTAGGGGTCCTTTGTTGCTGTTTGTTTTTCCTTTTTTTTTTGTTCTGAGTTGTTCTTGGTTCATGCTGAATTACTTTTGTTTACGCCAATATCTCGATAGGCCAATTTGATCATAATATTGCATAGAACCTTTGAAACCAATTAGTGCAGTGTGTATATCTTCTCTGCACACACACAAGCTTATTATGTTCTGACTTGGAAACTCTGTCTCCCAGTTTTAATGGATGATCATAAAGAAGCTGAAGCAATCGAAGAGCTTTCAAGAGCCATTGAATTTAAGCCAGATCTTCAACTCTTAAATCTTAGAGCAGCCTTTTACCATTCAATAAATGATTTCGCTTCTTCCATCCGAGACTGCGATGCAGCCCTTTGTCTTGATCCAGGCAACGCCGAGACGCTTGAGATTTATAACAAAGCACAGGAGGATATTAAGAAACAAAAGTGAGAGAATCAGAGATTAGAAAGAATCCCTGTTTTTCCCAAGTGTTCCCTGTGGACACAAGGCTATTCTTGCCAACCTGTACTTTTTTAAAAAACATAAAGGACCAGTAAATCATCGGTGCTATTTATATGTTTTAGCTTTTGTCTCAAGCTAAAGGTATGGTCCATAATTCTCAACTGGCCTTGTGGAAGCAGAACTTCAGAAAGGAAAAGTTAGAAAGCTCATTTGGGTTGACACAGAAGGGAAAGTAGAGGAGCAGGATTGCTTGTAAATATATGTAACGATGGCTAGTGCACAAAATCGCAGCTATTATGCTACACCAGCACAAAAATAGTGAGGGGAATTCCTTTGTTAGACAAAACATGTATATGAAAATTCAATTTATGTGAGTCCAAGATTTAGATCTTTACTACCATTGTATATTTGGCTGAGCATTTGTTAATTCACATTTTGTAACTTCTCTGTTGTATAAAACACATTTTCCCTGGCGAATGTATATCTGTGATCAGTTCTTTTTGGAGAAGCTATATCCTTAGTTATTTTTAAGTTTTCAGTTTTTCAACTGTTTAATTCCTCTCTATTTTGTATCTTTTCTTAATTTTGATTGTTTTTAAATTCCACATTACCTTGTAAAATGTTGAAAAATCTCAACCAGACTCAGATCGGTGTTGTCCAAAGCGGCACACTATAGCATAGCAAAAATTTAACAAATTGTTATTTTCTGCAATCTGCGAGTAACAATATTGACTCTGCAGTCCCTCTAGTCAAATCTCAATTGTTGAATTAATATAACAGTAGAAGCGTTGATCTTTCGGCCGTTCAATTTTTTCAATGGTTGAGATTTGACTCAAGGGACTTGAAAGGATATATATAGCAGGGTACATGTCCATGTCAATTGAGACGAAGACGACCGTGCATAGTTGTATACCTGACATTCTTAAACTTTTTTTTTCTTTCCTTTTATGATTCACATGCAATGCAACCTTAATTGTCAACCTGGTTTCTTTGTTGTGTTACTTGTGAATAGTGAGATTAAAAATAAGGTAAAATAAAAAAAGAAACGTAAAAAGGGCCTTCAATTTCACATTCTGATAAAGGGTAAGCTGAAATTATCTTGTCATAAGTTCTTTCTCCTTGTTTATGTGTTACCCACGTGGAAGTGCTTTTCAACATACCTGTGACAACTTAAAAGCAAAACCTTAGTTTTAATTATTCTCACGAGATATCCATATTTCCACCTACTACTATTTATTCTCCCAACAAACTAGTTGTGATATCTTCTCTAATACCAACTTTTACAAAATCTTTTGTCCTAAGTTTATCTCAGATACTCAATCTAGTCATTGAAGTTCATCTTACTAGAGACAAAGAAATAGCAGAATAAGAAGTCAGTTTTCGAAACCGAACTATGAATCATTCCAAACGTCATAGAAAGTTAAACTTACACGCGCCAATTATGTCAACACGTCGTCTTGGTTCCGTCGTTGCAGACACATCTTTGTCATCAAGTTCATTAGGTACATTTCAAAACACAAGTGAAAGAGTTCCGTTTTCATGGGAGAAAGCACCAGGAAAGCCGAAAGATACAGAGAGGAATGGCTCGAAGCTACCACCCTGCCATCGTTTGTTTCCACGAAAAGAAACGGCTGATCAATCTGATGTAGATAATGGTTGTTATGAAGAGGATTATATTGACAATAATGATGATCTTTACTCAGATGCTATGGATGATGTGTTTTCTTTATCAGAAGCATTAGATATTGTTCAAAGAAAATCAGAGAAAGCTCATAGTGATAACAATAATAGTTTGAAGTTAAAGCTTGCAGAGTGTAGTGGCTACCAATCTCCTACTTACATGATCAACCGTTTTCTTCCAGACGCAACCGCTTTGGCTGCATCATCGTCTGCTTTAAATTTTCATAGTGATTTTGAAGAGAATGTTTGTAATACTTGTAGTTATCCAGAATGCTATTTATCAGAATCAGGTAGACATTCACATTCATACGCTTACGCTTCTTGTTCTTCTTCTTCTCCAAAGGGATGTGGTCTTGAAACTTTCTTCCCTTGGAGAACTATGAAGCATAAGTTTTGTGCTATAGAGAGCCCTGTACTGCCATGCTCCACGACTACGACGAATCTGCAGAAACATCAACGCAACTCGAGAGAGTCGGGACAGAAGAAACAGCGGTCATCAGCTTACATCCCTTGCACGAATGTGAAGAAAGATGTATGATGAATCAAGATAGTGTCTTTTTCTTTTTGATCTAGACCCTCCGTGCAATTTGAGTTGAATCGGGTGGACTCGGAAGACGATAAAGTTCTACCAACGCTATTTTTTCATTCATAAGACTCGAATTCAAAACCTTATTTAAGGAGAACCAAACTCATTATTGTTTGAACCAACAAGCATTGGTTAGTCGAACTAGTTCGTTGATTCATTCATTTTACCTAGTATATACTAAATCTTTTTTGTATATATATATAATTAAGTATTTTATGCTACCTTCTTAAGCATGCATTTGTTGTAATATGTCAATTTGTAGCACTTGGTTGGTGTTGTGTTCTGTCATTGATCATCGCGTCATAATGTCGTATGCATCTTTTACGAAGCTAGGAATTCAAACTTCAGTCTCAATGCACGGTGCTGCCGCAAGAACAAACACACAATCAGTTTCATAGTGATAGAAAAACTGACTCTATATGCAGCAATTACCTTTCTGGAAACTTAGTATTGTTTGGATTGAATTCATTTTATTTGATCAATTGAGACTAAAATACTAGAATGTACTTTGATGGTTTTGTGCTTAAGAATGGATCAGTTTGTTATTATAAAATAATAGAATGGATCTGTCTTTAACACCTAAAATTTTTGTAAGAGAATAAACAAGTTAATAGGTAAAATTGATCCTCAAAGTTTTAAGTATGTGGCATTCCACCGATTAGGATCCTCTTATGTTGAAAAAATCAGACGGAAATAATGTGAAAGATCTTGGCTAAGTTTCAAACATTCCACATGATCTCACATCAATGAGACATATATTAAGAGATATAGGTTAGTAATGGTCATATAGTAGTATATATAGTTGTAACCACTTTATTAGAAGATAATTTTTCACTCGTTTGTAATATTTTATTTCCATCAATATAGAGAGTTTGTAGCTTTTATCTTATTCCTTCTATGAGTACCATGTTTCATAACAACATGATCAACGACTAAGTTTCATATGAAATCAACGAGGTAAAAATCATTGAACATGATAGAATCTCGAGGTAACAGCCATTGAGTTGACATAAAACACATGAATTTAACGTTTAATATAAATTTTAATAACTTGATATCAATGTAGGATCTACGTAGAAGAGGATACATTCTTTAATGTACCATGTCATAATCTCAAATGATACAAATTAGTAGATTAAATGATATCTCTGCTAATTTGGTAAAAATCACTAAAACTTAAAATGGAAATGCTTTGGAACACTAAATTTAAAACAAAAACATAAAAACAACTATTAAAAAAAACCCTAGAATGTTATTATGGGAACACCCCCTTATTAGATATGTTCACCACTTTCCATCTTTTGCAAGCTTTGAATCTCAAAGGGCCCTTGTAGGCATTGCATACATATTTCACGAGATCATCAATCTGTAGAAAAGAATTAGGAATATTAATTAGAGAGATAAATATAAGTATTTAAATAATTAATGATTAATATGTTAGATAAGAAAAAAAATATGTTACTAACATCAGCATTCACATATTGACCATTCACAAGGAGCCAAGGTGTGTGAGTAAGAGGTGGATTTAGCCAATTAGTTTCTCTACCATTGCGTCTATGGAGCTGCATTGTCAAATTTTAGCAGATAATTAGTAAGAGAGATTCACACATAAAAACTATAAAAATTTGAATCATCAACTAAAATTAGAAACAGTAAAAATGAAATTAATCTTAATTTTTAGGGTAATACTTAATATTACGAAGCAACCAAAAAACAAAATGCGCGAAAGTAATCCCATCCATAAATTTTTATCAAAACACACTCATGATTGCCGTAAAAATCGAAAGTTATAGCTTTTAGTTTATACATTCAATTTCAGCATTTTGGTTGGTTGAGCTAGTACTTTTTTTAATTAACTTGTACTTTCGATACTAAATTAGTTATAAAATGACAATAAATTGACATATAAAATTGACCTGAATTCCATGTCTACTTGAATAACATCTTTGAATGGGTTTTGGGTTCAATCTGAGACGGTTGCAGCAGGATCTCCATAAACTTGGTTTTTTACTTGTAGAAGGTAAGCCATTCTCAATACAAAAGATGAATGCCAAACTAAATCTCTTCCAAAATTTACAAATAGGACAAATACAAAGAAAAAAATGTCAGAAATAGAAGAAATCTCAATTAGATCATATTAAAAAATGTTTACTAAATATACAAAAAAAAAAAATTACTAAGGAAAATCCATACCAATGGCCAGGTTTTAAGAGCACATGCTTCTATGGTATTATAGTAGCATTCATCAGGACCATGCTACATATATTTAAATAAAAAGTAGAAAAAAAATGTTAAAACTATTGAAATATAATTATAAATTATAAACAACTCAAGATGCAAACCAAGATTTCCGATGGTCGTCAAAATCCCACATTTATACAATCACCATAACAGTGACGGTTAGATCGTTATCTTGAAATTTGCATGGTTGAATCTTGATCTAACGATCACTGACATAGTGACTGCATGAATGTGGAATTTTGCCGACCGCAAGTAAATACACCAGCGTAATATAATATTTTCTTTTAAAGAAAAACTCGATATCTGACTCAAAAACCGACTAATCTCACCATCCTCATATACCGTTAATTTATTAAAAGACTAATTAAGAAATATTAACATAAGATAAAACTATGAGGAAGCAAGGAAATTTGAGACCTGGCAAGAAACAGTTCCATTTGCACTCGTGAAAGCATTGCCATAAGGAACCAAATGAAGGTGAACAATGGACATTACATCTAATTTAATGAAATTCTTAAGCACGTTCAGTATGAAATCCTTGCTATATGGACACAAAGATTCATAATACAAAGAAACATAGACAACACCATTATTTCTTCTATTCAACTCAGAAGAATGAGATTGAGATGGATTGATGATAATCAAAAGCAAAGAAATTAAAGAAAGGAACCGAAATGAAGTTGGCGAGGACATTTTCTATGTACTATGATGTGTTGGTGGTGGCTCTATACGAGTGTAAAGGGTTTATATATTATTGCTATACCTCCATCCTTATAGGTAGGATGGCATAATGGCATTGACCAAATAATTTTTACATTAAATGTGCCAATAATGTGTAATATATACATCAATCCAAAAATATATGTCGATTTCTAGTACAATGCACATAGGCTAGATGGATGAAAGGAGGGACACATAGGGGTCAATTTGTTAGAGTGGGTTGAATATGTCAAAAAATTTATGCTTAGTTGTAGAGAATAGGTAAAATAAACAAAACACAAGAAAAAATATTGAAGAAAGTTTGTTTGTTCGACTAGCTTAGTTAATCTCTAAACCATTGCAAATGGTTTTATTAAACGATTTAATTGATATATCATATAATTTTGAGAAGAATAATTGTCTCATTTTTTTGGAGTGAAATCATTCATTCTCATTTGACTAATTATTATTTTCTTTTACCATTCGCTCAAAGTCGCATAATCCAAAAGTTAAAGAATCAAAATAGAAGTTAGAGAATCATAATCAAAGTTGAAACATATCTCATTTTTCCATCTTTAAATTATCCTAAAAATTTAACTTTGTATAATACAAACATAAAAGTTTAGTCCCTACACGAATTTTGTTTAAAGTTGGTCGTTATTTCGCATTTACATGGACTAAATACAATGACTAAAAATACTCACTTTTGTAAAACAAATTAGAAAAGTAGAGACTAAGATTGGAGAAAATTTATACAGGGACTAAATATAAATATTATAAATATTCATAATTTCATAAGGACAAAAAATTCATATTGATTTAATGTATTTTTTTTATATATATCATTGAATCATCATAGATTAAATGTATTTTTTTTTAAAAAATAATAATTTTTTTTTTTTAAGGATATAGATGTACACCATATATAGAATCATATACATGTAATATATTCAGCAGGGTCGATGTATCTTTCCGGGAGCTTGAAATGATCATGTGCTCATAACTTTTTTCTTGACTAACATATAAATAGTTGAATTTATTTCTCACTTTCATTCAATGAACATTGCAAACTGCTGGAATAGCATCACCTTTATAAGCCTTGCAAACATAGTATGTAAAATTTTCATAGTCCTGAAATTAACATCACAAACAATAATCTTGATGAGCATTTTGTCAATAATTTGGAAACTAGACCAATTGTGTGTGTGTGTGTGATTATGAATGAGAAAAACAAGGAGAAAAGACAAACTTCTCCAATAGGTTGATTGTTCACCACCACCCATGGCACAAAAGAATGAGGTGGGTCTAGTTTTGCTGTCTCATCAATATATTTCTGTCCAAACTGCACACAAAATTCAAATTTATTGTTAAGTAAGTACATTAAACAATCTCACACAAGGTATCAATAAACTATAACCTTGGATACTTGAAGATCTATCTAGCACAAGATATTTCATTTTAGATCTTTGACCTCATGTGTTAATCTTCTTTGCCCTATAATACAAGGTCCAAATAATTACCATCAAGGGAAGCACTATGCTATAGAAATTATTGGAGACATTTGTCACACTATTTTTCTTTTTATGGTGGATCACCTTACAAGTGGTCCAACATGAATTAGTACTTGACAGCTTTCAAAAATTCCGACAAAAATTGTAGTCGGACACCAATGGTCAAAGTTTATGGTGTTTCTTGTCGTAATTTTGAAACGATTGTCTCATCAATGTTAGTTTGACAAAAATAAAATAGTGAATATTATAGAGAGTGTTAGAAAGAGCGTATTTTTAGCATTTTTCTCATTTTAATTAACAATGGAGTCAAGGAAATGGAAAAAAATATATAACCTCTGTTCCATTTCCTTTATTAAAGCAATTCATAAAAGGCTCCAAAGGCAAACCCAGTTGCTTTAAACAGTCATCCTGCCACATCTTGATATTTCCCTCAATTCCCAGAAACTCAAAGCAATTAATCAAATTATAATGTTCATCCTGCATCACAGTTTAGATATTTAAGATTCAACATAATTATAAGAGAACCGATTTTGCCGCAGTAAACAAAATTTGGCCGTTAATATAAGATCAGAAGATTCATATTTCACACTAACAAATTCTGTTTAAAAGGATCTCAATAGGTAACTTAAAATCGGACGGCGAAGGTCAAAATTGTGCGACGCAGTTACTGCACCAAATCCAATCGAATTACTCCTTCATACTTACCACATTAGGCCAAATATTGAGGGCACATGCTGCCAAAGAATTTAGCTCACATTCATCTGGTCCATTCTGCCAAGTTGATTGTGTGAAGAGACAAATATAAAATATAATTCTTAGTTTAGAAAATTATTAAAAATAAAGAAAAATCAAAACCTGACATGAAATGGCATTGTTGGTTTGATTGACATGAGAATTGGCCCATGGTACTAACTGAAGATTGACAATGTCAATGAGATCATTGTTGAATATTTCCCTAAGATTCTTAACAATGAAAACTGCAGAAGAATTGCTTAGACTTTCATAGTATACTGATAAATTAACTTTCTCATAATCAACTGGTTTAATCTGTGAACCAGAAGAATCATAAGATGCACCCTCAGATTCATAGGTGAAAAATAAAAGAATTAATGCTATTACTACAGTGATTGGTAATTTTGGAGAAATCATTTTTTTTCCTTCAATGCTGCAAAAGGTATAGAGAGATATTGTATTGTGTCTCTATGGGGATAAAAATGTGATATGTGAATAATATTTTGGAATTCAGTCTTTTATATACAAGTAAGGGAAACATGTTGTGCATACCCTATGGCTTTTTATTAATTATAAATGGTAAATTACAATTTTGGTCCCTAAATTATTTTTATGTTTCACTTTCGTCCTTTAATTTTTTTTCATTTCATTCGCTCTATTAAGTTGCAAATGTTAGATACTTTAATTCCGTAAGTTACACTTTGACGTTTTGTGTTAGTTTTTTGTTTATACAAACAAAAAGTCTGATTATCTATGCCAACTCATTACCTGAATAAACTTTTTGTTTGAATCAATTAACAATTTACAGATTCGAATCTAGGTCACAACTAATGCAAATGGAAGGTCTAATTATACGTGACAGCTTGTTATATGTTGTATAGCCTTTATGTTTGCATCTGTTGGCAAATCAATTTCCCATTTTGCTTTGTAGTCAGCAAATATTAATAATACTAAATAGTTTCAAAGTAAAAATGAGGGAATATAGGGAAAGAAGCTATAATATAGCCTTTTCAGTTATGATCATCCTCAGTATTCACTCTCACGATTCTTTTTTTGGTATTGCCGTGTTAACCTTGCTTTATAAGCTTTAATTAATCTACATGATATTCATGGCCATTCTTTGTCTCTATATCCTTTTATACCTTCATCATGTCACATTTTTCTCCCTTCTCTCTTGTCTCATCTTACCAACCACATGGAGTGTGGATAATTTGATTTATCTTATATTTTGTAATCTAAGATTTTAAATAATCTATTGTTAGATTTCTGAATTAAGGCGCCTAATTATAAATTATTTAAATTTCAGAGATTCAATTAAAAACTTTTTACCTTAGATGTATGATTACAAGTTTTTATTATGTTTAAAAATTCAATAAAAACTTGTTTTAATTCAAAGAGTTATATAAGAGTTCTTAAATCATTAAAGAACTTCAAGAAAATTATTTGAACATATATTATATTATGTTTGTACAAACACAAAGGATATTTTTATTTTTATTTTTTGGTGCAAAAACACAGAATTTAAATGGAGGAACAAATGAACAAGTTTTATTATAAGATCATTTGCAATTCCAAATTCCATGGTAATATATAGTCATGCAAATATGATCCTAAAGATTAATTTTCATGAGGATTAAGTAGTATGCTCCTTAATTAATTTTGTGATTAGTGGCAAGTATGGTCATATTTTTGGCTTCATCTACATAGCAACCAGGGTGAAACGAGTTGGATTTTGCATATGAGTCATGATAAGTTCTTGTTGAAAGTGATCTACAAGCATCTGGTTTCAAACTTCCCTTATATGCCTTGCAAATATATGTCACAAAATTTTGGTAGTCCTAACAACAAAAGATAAAAGAGATTAATTACGGAACCAGTATATTACTTTAACATTTAATCAAATATTATCAATCACAAACCTCTTGAAGTGCATGGTTGTTGACAACCACCCATGGAACAAATATGTGAGGAGGATTAAGCTGAGCAGTTTCCTTAGCAAATTTTTGTTCAATCTGTTATGTTAGACATAAATAAATATTATTATTATTACTAGTCTTGAATGAAAATAAGATAAGAAAAAAAAATATTTAAAATAACTTACAGATTTTCCCTTGCTACTTTTGTAACAATTAAATATAGGTAATGCGCCCAACCCAGTCATTTGGAAGCAATTAAACCATTCATTATATCGACCCTCTATGGTTAAACGCTCCAAGCAGTGTATAAATCTGAAATGATGTGCCTGCATCATATATATGAATATGATCATAATATATTCATATTTTAAATGATTTATTCACCAATAATTAGTAATTCATCATATATTCATTAAAATATGGAAACTGTACCACGTCTGGATATAATTTAATGGTGCAGGCCTCGATCGAGTTTAGCATGCATTCATCATTTCCATGCTGCAATTATTATAAACATGAAACATATGAAAAAATGATGAGTCAAAAAATTACTATAAATCAAAAAATAAAAGAAGTGGTTTTCGTCACAAAACGAACATAATTATTTTTTTAAAAAAGTTATACATGCATACATATATAGTATTAATATATAAATGATTTATATTTATTATTATACCTGACAAACAAAGGTGCCATTAGGTGCAATCCTAGCATTTCCCCAAGGGACCATTTTAAGATTCACAATTGAAATGAGATTGGTTTGGAAGAGCTTCACAAGATGGTTCACTATGAAATCAGCAGAATAAGGACATAGACTTTCATAGTAGATTGACATGGTTACTTTCTTCTCATTTTTAGAGGAAGTTGAAGAAGAAGAAGGTGCTACTAAGAGCAATAGCAAAAGTGGAAGAAGGAAGAAACAAAAGAAGAATGAGCGTGGAGGTAAAGAACCTAAAAAAGAAGGCATTTTCATGTTTGTGCTATGGAAATGGAAGAAAAAAAGAATGAGTTTATAAATTGGGTTATACTACTATTTATATGTGTGATTCATATGTTGTTCATCAACTGATCAACACTCAACACATGCAAGAATTAATATTTTCTCAGTACATATGATTATATTTCTCTAAAACCATAACTAGAAAATTCTCATGAAAATAGTAGCACAAGTACTAGGGTAAAATAGAATATGGTCAAAAAGTAAAGTACAAGGGTAGAAATTCAGCTTACATGACATTATATGTAAGCTTACTTGATATATTAATATTTTTTAATAATTTTCCTTGAATTATAAAAGGATTGATTTTTTTTACTTAAATGCACAAATTCATTTGTGAAAAATAAAAATCTAGGTAAATAAAAAACCAGAAGAATCAAATGACTTTATTAAGACATTTATATTGCACCGATCATTGTGTCAGATTTTACCAACAATTGAAAAAGTAAGGTCAACTTTCACACTCAAACACACAAGTGAATCTTTCACGTTGCGTCTATAAAGTTTTGTTATCGCCTTTTATGAGACGGGTAATGGTAGAGGCCATGCAAAGCAAGAAGCTCTCATCATAGTAAACCAGATCAAGAGCAGGAAATCGAATCAAAATGATTATACATTCGACTTTTGCTTCTGTTGACCAATGAGACACCGCTAAATAATAGCAAAAAATCACTCAAGGACCATCCGAAATAACTTTCTCTTTATCAGCCGCTTGATTAAATTTAACCATGTAGAATCCATATCATTAGCCATAATATCGAACTCGCCTTGTAGTTCCCAAAATTTCTTCGGATGATCATTCATCATGTTGTATCCTAGATTTTTTTTTCTCAAAAACTTTAACTACTAAGGCTTCTTTCTATGGAGTGTGCGTATCTTGAAAAACTTCGGTTTCCAAGGCAACCAATTCTCACACGCAAGTGTGTTAATAATTTACCCAAATCAAAGAAAAAAAACTTTTTTTTCGTCTTTATTCTTATAATCAATTATCATTTTCATCTCAAAAATATTAAACTTATTCATCTCCTTCATTCAACATGTGATCACAATCTCCATTGTTCCATAATCGAATCATACTTGAATAAATTACCCACAATTCATTAAGAGATAATGTAAACTTCACTATTTAAATTTGAATTTACGTAAATCACGGGTGCCTTTACGATCAAATTTATGTATAATCTTTTTTTTTGGGAAATTTATGCATAATCTTTTTTTATATACAAGAATTTATGTATAATTTTCTTTTACTAAGCTTATGTACGATCTATTAATGGGAGAATCTGAGTCACACCTAATACGAATGAGAGATCTAATCATTTGTAGTATCAACTTGTTTGCTAATGTATAACCTTTCGGTTTGAATTTATTGACAAATCAAGCCTAGTTAGCAAGTAATACAAACCGGTTCACTTTTTGTTTATGTTTTCAAGTAAAAAAGAGGGCATAAAGGGACAGAAGCCATAAATAAGCAAAACATTTTCAGTCATGAATTCATGATCATCCTTTATTTTTCACTCTATGAACTTTTTTTGGTATTGCCGCGTTAACCTTTGATTTATATCTCCATGATATTCAAGGCTATTATTGTCTCTATATCCTTTTATATCTTCAGCATGTCACATTTTTCTCCTTCTCTCTTGTCTCATCTCATCAACCACATGACGTGGAAATTCTTTTTATCTTTTACTACCATTTTCTATTTCTTTTTTCTTCACTGTTCTTTTGGGTGTAGGACAAAAGCATGCATGTGCGAACTTGATAGAGGTGTCCCTACTTGTACAATTGGGGATAGCGACTTTTACGGTGGAATATATAGTTTTCAAAGCCGCGTCAAATAAAATGGTTAAACATGAGAAATCATATTCTTAGAATCAATATGTATTTATACCATTTTCATTTGACACTTGTATAAAGAGTTGTCATGCATAGCAATATTATGTCTCATAGAGCCATAAGTGTTGTATGTAAGAGGATTAGTTTTATCGTCTTAAAAGGATTAGTGGCGCAACTGTCTTTCATTGATGTAATTTTCTATATATACCAATATTATTTCCATGACATTTATTTAATAAAATTGGATGATATTGTACCTAAACTCAAGATTGTCAAAATCGGTATTTTGCTTCAGGTCAAAAGGGAAGAGAAAAATCGAAAATCGTAAAATCGCAATCAAAATCGAAGGATTTTACTCAACTACTTTTATAGAATCGATATAAGAAATTGTAAAATCACAATCAAGATGGATTTTACTATAACAAAAATAATGTTGAATATATGTTATAAATTGTATATAGTCATAAATGACTCAGTTTAAAGTTCACAAAATACTTATCCATAAATGAATAAAAAAAATGGACAAAATCCTTAAGAACCCTTTAAAATTCTGCGATTTTGTATGGATTTCACAATTTGTGTGATTTTTATGTGATTTCGAGAAAATTTTGCTTATATTGGGATTCTACTGTAGATTTGAGTTGTTGAAGGTGAATAAAGTTACAAAATCCTAAATTTTAGAATTTAAGTCGAGATTTTAACAACAATTCCTAAACTCTTACAAATTATATATACCTTCAGATATTCAATCATAAACTTGTTTAATTCGATGACACGTTCAAAATAATCTGAAAATAGTTTCTTCTGATAATGACTTAAATCTTATCTGTACCCACACAAATGAATTAAATAGAGGACTAAATCAATAAAGTTCAATTAAGATCATTTGCACCTCCATTTCCCAGGGCATGCCATTCACATGCGAACTTATAGATTAGCCAATAGCTTCAAAATTGAGAGTTCTAATACATCCAAATTAAATAGATCAAAATTGCTTTGCAACTTCATTTGATAGGGATTTATTTACTCCTTAATCTGGTGACTAGTGGTAAGTAAGGTCAAATTTTTTGCTTCATCTACATAGCAAACAGGATGAGAGGAGTTGATTTTTGCATTTGAATCATAGTAAGTTTTTGTTGAAACTGATCTACAAGCATCTGGTTTCAATTTTCCCTTGTAAGCCCTACAAATGTATGTCATAAAATCTTGGTAGTCCTACAACCACAACAAAAGATAGAATAAGTTAAGGAACCGAAATGACTTAAATTCACATGAGTTATGATACATAGACACCTTTAGGTGGCAATACACCTCTTTCTCTTTTCTCTTCTCTTCTCTCTTCCTAGTACATGAGGTGTACAAAGATGTATGAGAATAAATGGTGTCTATGTAACATTTTCTAATTCACATAGGCTTTTTAATCTTTAACATAAAAAAATAAATATAAAATTAGTAAATTGTTAAATTGGTCTTTGAAATTAATCTACTCCTGTGTATTATGGATATTCTAAAATGATCTCTGAAATTGCAAAATTTTAATCAAATTTGTCTCTCTATTAGAACTTTCACGGACTAGAATAAATTAAATTGATATTTGATAATAACATGGATGAATTTGAAAATAAGTGAATAATGTCAACAATGCAATTAATATATGATCTAAAGAAATACCATATTTCATTAACATTTTGCAATTCTAGAGATCATTTTGAAAAATAAATAATGTGAAGGACTAGACTAACAATATCCTACAATTTCAAAGACCAACTTGGATATTTAATCACAAACCTCTTGAAGTGCATGGTTGTTGACAACCACCCATGGAACAAATCTATGAGGAGGATTAAGCTGAGCAGTTTCCTTAGCATATTTTTGTTCAATCTGTTATGTTACACATAAATAAATACTATTATTTATTAGAAAAATTATATGGTGAAGTCATGAAAATGACTTTTTTGATGAAGTTAAATGATCAATTATTGAGCATTTGTGTATTTAATCCATATCACGTCACTCAGATTGAAATTCTTCTTAATATTTTGTATGAGGACTGATTTGTAATAAGGTAAAGTTTAGTTTTAGAGTGGTTCACCAGTAAGACACAAGCTGACATGACATCGACAGTTATATTATTGGCTAAACAAAATAACTTTTCAAAAAAAGTTAGTTTTATGACTCCACCGTAGAAACCCCCTTATTATTATTATTACTCGGATTTTCTTTAGTCAACAAATCATTTAGTTAATGCAATTGAGAACTCAATAATGTTGGATAACTAAATTTTAAACTTAAGTAAATCAAATTCAAAATTCCTAAGTAGTAGAGTGAATTTCATTCCCTCACACTTCTCAGAAGCCCCTCTCGTTTGAAAACCCTGGACGTATAAAAAAAAGTTCGAAACCCCTCCTTTTAACATTCAGACAAACCCTCTTAGAAGTGTAGGGGGAAAGAAATTCATAGTTTATACAATTAGTACGACTATGAAAAGAAGGGCCCAAATTCCCTTTGGATGTGGAGTCGCAATTCCTCTCTAGTTAAAAAATCATATTGGTGAATAAAAATCAAGCAACTCACATTCTGACTCTATTAAATATGATTCAAAATTAAAACTCGAAATATATATTGAGATAGAATTCAAATTAGGGGTTAAGAATGTTGTTTAGAAGTTTAGTTAGTTTCTAATTCAGAAAGTTCGTTATGATTGGTTAAGTTAATCACGGTGCAAGCAACTAACCAACCAAATTAGTTAAGATGCTTGGAGTACAAGCAACTTAACTAACTGATGTAGTTGGGGTGGTATTGGGCCTAATTTGGTGCTTGTAAGCTCATTTACCAAGTTCCAACAATATGAACTACGGGTATTCATCCAATGATACTAATTTTGTAACTTCGAAAAATTCCATGAAAGTATAAAAATCAATTGAAATAAGAAAAGAAAAGAAAATAAAGAACTAACAGATTTTCCATTGCCACTTTTGGAGCAATCAATAGGCATTGTGCTCAACCCAGTCATTTGGAAGCAATTAAACCATTCATTATGCCTATTCTCTAAGGTGAGACGTTCCAAGCAACGTATAAATTTGAAATGTTGTGCCTGCATCATATTTAAGGTCATAATACTATATTGGTGCATTAGAAAATGAGCAATTTTTTTTTTTATTAAAAAAAAAATTAATTGAGTTGTAGAATAAGAAAAAGTGCTGAGGAAATTGTTTCATAGGTAAGGATTGTACCACGTCTGGATATATATTAATGGCGCAGGCCTCGATCGTGTTTAGATAGCATTCATCATTTCCATGCTGCAATTATTGAAGGAAAAAAATGCAAGAAAGACGACGGTGAACAAAATTATATAATGCAATATAAAAGCAATTGGTTTTCAAGTATATAATTTTAAATCATGCTGCAGTTAGTTAAATCCCTAGCGATCGGTCAATTTTGTTTTATATAATAGTACATATATGAACCCTAGTTTTAAAATAAAAGCAATGAATTTAGACCTACCAAAACATTAAACGTCACTTATGTCGATTTTCAAAAAATTTCCTAAAAAAAAAGTAGAATTCGATGCACATATTTTATGACTTAAAAGATCAATTTATAAATAAAAATAAAAAATAAAAAATTTGAAATCTAATTAGTTGTAAACATCTAAATAAAGGACCACATATGTTATTTGGTCTTAAATATACTGATCGATTTGGTGGGCTGCTGGAGAATGCAGTTGGGTAGGTAATGAATCCTCTGGCAAACACTCAACAAAGACGCAAGAATTTATTATTTTCACAGTAGCTATAGTTATATTATTTGTCTGATCCTGGAAAATGACTCATAACTATTACTGTTAAAACTTTACTTTAACATCAGAAATATGATCTCATGCAATACAACCCTGGCACTGAACAAGAAAATTCTCATGAAAAGAGTTGTACAGTACAAGTACTAAGGTAGAAATTTGGTCAAAAAATGTACAAGGGTAGAAATTTTGGTCAATAAAGTACAAGGGAGTACCCCTCAAAAAAAGTAGTGTAGAACATGATTTTACCCTTGTACATTATAAATAGGGGTGTATTGGATCATGATTCTTAGGGATTTTAAAAGACTTTATTATTATGAGAAAATATAGTGGTATTCAATCAAGACTCTTTTCAATTTTAAAAACATCTTGTGTTATTCAATCAAGATTCCTTGTTATTTAAAAAATATCTTGTGATATTCAATCAAGACTCTTAATCACTTAAAAAAAGTCTAATGGTATTCAAAATCATTCAAATTTCGAAAAATTGTTTAATTAATCAGATTTTGGTAGATTTTGTGGGATTTTTAGCATGAAAAAGTCTTTTATGAAAACATGAACTTTCTTATGATTGTTTTTTTCTTTTAAGATTTTACTATCTCTCCCTCTCTTTTCCTCTCTCCCCCCCTCTCTCTCTTTCTCTCTCTCTTCCTCTCTCTCTCTCTCCTTCCTTCTCTCTCTCTAGGTCTCCCGTAAAAAATAAAGTAAAATAAATAAAAGAGTTTTTATTGAGATTCGGTGAAAGAGAGTGTGTTATTTTCCTCCAATTATTTTTTAAAATTCATAAAATCTCTTAAAATCCATAAAATCATTTCAGATCCTTTAAAATCTTATGAATTAAATCCATTGAAATCCTTAATAGTCTTTTAAAATCATCAAAGTCATCAAAATCCTGCAAAGTCTTTTAAAATCCTCAAGAATTTTTTAAACAAAAATTGTCCTTTAAAATTCTAATCCAATACACCCTCCTACGCTTTGATATATTTACATTTTTAATAATTTTTAATACATAATAAATTTATCAATTCAATCATTGGATTTAAATTTTTTGTAATTCTAACTAAAATAATTTCGCTGATACTAACTAAAATTTTATCACACCACTTAATTTTAGGTGTGCTATATTAATTCCCTAAAAAAAGTTTGATACATTAATTAAAATTAAATAGTAAATATTTATTAATATATTACATATGTTAAAATATTGAATAATTATTATGATATATGTATGAAGTTTCGACTGTCGTATAACCACATTGATCTTCATTAAGAAACATGTAGATCACATAAGATGTGTTCTCTCTTTTCAATCTAATTTTTTTTCTGAACATAGAGTCAAATGTTTAAACCCCTAATCACTTACTTAATTGACCCAATAATATCAAATTTAATCACTGCTTTGAAAATTATTAAGTGGTATAAATATCCTAAATTTACACAATATCCTAAAAAATGATTTTTTTTATTTGCTTAAGAAAAAAAAGTTTTTTTAATGTTAATTCTTCGATTCATAAGAGAACAAACACCGATAATTCAGAGTTCAACGGTGACATAAGTAAAAGATTCAAGAAGATTAAATGAAGAATATAAAAAATGAAAACATATACCTGACAATCAAAAGTACCATCAGGTTTAATCCCAGCATTTCCCCAAGGAACCATTCTAAGATCCACAATGGAAATGAGACCAGTTTGGAAGAGCCTTACAAGATCATTCACTATGAAATCAGCACAAAAAGGACATAGACTTTCATAGTAGATTGACATGGTTACTTTCTTGTCATAATTAGAGGAAGATGAAGAAGGTGCTACTAAGAGCAATAGCAAAAGCAAAAGTGGAAGAAGGAGGAAACAAAAGAAGAATGATCGTGGAGGTAAAGAACCTAGAAAAGAAGGCATTTTCATTTTGGTGATAAGGGAAATGGAAGAAGAAAAAAGAATGAGTTTATTTGGGGTATGGTACTATATATGGTGATTCATAGGTTGTGCAAGTAAGGTATATCTTCCCTCTCTCATTGCAAATGTGCTACTGCAAAAAGTGCCAATTTAATACGTAGTGGAAATCATTTAATACTCAGATCTATAGGCCAACGGTTAATCCAAGTAATAAAAAAACGTTACTACAGAATTGCATTTATGTGGTTATCCTTATTCCTTATGGGTAAACTAAAAAGTATCATCTCGAGACTAAACATTTAAAATAAGGTCAATGATATGGCATCTACTACCTCCTTCTCCTTTACATTTTTCACATTTCTTAAAGAAAAATTATCATTGTAATTAATGCATCTATTTTGTGTGTTAAATTATTAAATTGTCTTTTGTTTGTAAGTCTATTGAATTTGACTTTTTATATTTCAAGATAACTTAGTAGTATTAATTAGGTGTATGTTTAAGAAAAAAATAATAAATGCATCTAATAATTTAAAAAAGGGTTTACATTTATGGACAAAAATAAAATAAAATTGATGCGTAGATACAGGGACAGAAGGAGTATAATGGAGACACTCATTTTAGAGTATTTAAATGGGTCATATGTGTACACATTATTTATTATAATTTTTTAATAGTAGTACTAATAAGCACACAATCCTTCCATCCAGTATTTTACACAATTTTTTTAAATAAGACCTATTAATCCACTATCAATAATTTTATATCATTATATTTCAATTTTTTAATATTAAAAAGTATGAGTCTCAATTGTTATTAAAAAGAGTGTGCAAAAATAATTAATTTAATGAAAAATATTGTGGGCCCCACTTAATAATGGGATCCCCGGGTCATATAAGACTCCCGGGAAAAATTCCTCAATTGAGGTATCTAATATGTACCAAATCATAAATGTTTGAGATCCTTCTATCGCGGATGCTATGATAGCCTCAAATTTGGTTGTGTATGTAGCGTCATCAAATTAATAATGTTATATCATATTATTATATTAATTAATTTAAAAATTAAATTAAAATTATTTTTTTTAAAACATACTTAAATTTTAAATAAGTTATATATGCAGCGTACCGTTATCCAACCAAATTTTAAAATATCTAAGAATTTGTCTTAAAATAATTAAGATCAATTAAGAAATTGATTTCTTTTTTATAAGTTAAAACTCGAACTTCATATTAAATGGTTAAGAGACTTTTAGCGACAACCTAGAATTTTGATTCCATGTAGTCAAAATTAGATGCAGTCAAGGGAGATATGATCGTCCGATCAAGATCAAACAGATTAAATTTAAAGTAGATTTATTGTTATTATTTAAATTGTTAAAAATTTGAATCATCCAATCTTGATTAGAGGGTCAAATCTCTCCTACTTGCCTGCATGCACAAATCCAAATTTGTGTTGCACCATGTCTGTATGTAATATTCATGTATTTTCTTGGCTAAATTAGTCCAATGATCCCTCAACTAATTTTCAGTTTTCATTTTGGTCTCATAACTCTTAAAATCAACGTTTTGGTAGTTCTTGTTTTGGTCCGTTAGTCAAAAAGGTTCTTAGCCATTAACTTTAACTTTAAATGTCTAAAGTGGAAAACAAACAATGTTTGTCCACCATAGACCTTATTAATTCTTTTAATTTTAACCGTTCGATCATTCTTTTTTTATCAAAAAGTGACTATTGGATCATGAAAGTCCATTGTATCTTACGGTATACCATCAATAATTATTCTTTTTGCCAATTTCTTCATAAAATATCCAAAATAAAACCTAGAAAAACAAAAAAAAACATAAATTTTATCATTATTCTTTTCATTTTGTTTCCATTTTTCTCATTTTATGGATATATAGATTTGATTTTGAATAGGAATGACTTGTTTTTCTTTACCTTGTTGTACTGGGTCTCTTCAAAACACCACCTCCGATCCTCAACCACCTCCAATCTCCAGCCATAACACCATCTTCGCCACCCATCGACCCACCACCGTCATTCACCGCCGCCGTGAGCACCACCGCGCATACAACCCACCACTGTCATTCACCGCCGATGACCAGATCCACATCCTCCCTCTCCTGTTTCGAGTTCTCCCTCTCTCTCTCTCTCTCTCTCTCAGATATAATGTTTCTTTTCACGACGATGATGGCTACCAAGTGGATATTGATTATGAGCCTCCCTGCTTGCGAATACCCATCCATTCTTCCTGTTCATGTCTTCGATTATCTCATCCCTTTCGTCCCGAACCTGATTCATCAACTTTTGTTGTTGTTGTTAGTGATGTTCATGGACAACTGCGTGGTGGTGGTGGTGGTGGTGGTGAGACGTTTTAGATTAGTGGAGGTGATGATGGTTTGAAGAATCTGAGAAAATGGTGGTGAATATGTGTGGTGTAGGTGGTTGGTACTGATTTTGGGTTAAGATCTATATGATTTTTATGGAATATGAATAAAGGATTGAATAAGAGTATGGAAGAAGATGAAAGAAAAATTAGGTGTTGGTAGTACATCGTAAGATATAATAGACATGTGTAATCTAATGGTCCACTTTAAAAACCAAAAGATTAAACAGTTTGAATCAAAAAATTCAATAGGATCTATGGTGGACCACTCTTAAGGTTGGTCCACCATAGACATTTGGGCTTAAATTTAATAGCTAAAGACTTTTTTGAATAACAGAGAAAAAATTGAGGGACCAAAGTGTTGATTTTTCGAATTATGGGACCAAAATGAAAATTAGAAATTAGTTAAGGGACCATTGGACTAATTTAGCCTATTTTCTTTTATTCACGTTAATTTTAAAAATAAACATGGAATAAAACACAACAAATTAAAACAAATACATACTCAGAAAAAACAAGAAGCAACTCTTCATCCAAATATGGAAAACAAAATTCATATCAACTCTTCAAACTTAGAAACAACACTTCTTTTACTTGACTAAAAAAGGCCTCATCAGGTTTTTAAAAGTAGTTGAGGTTGCAGTCGCGTTAAGAAATTCACGATTTTTAAATTAACTAGAATTTCTCGTCGTTCTCATCATGTTTTCATCATATAATGTTTGATAACTTAAATTTCTCATTAATGTAATTATTTTTATGATTTTTCAATGAACTTGTTTATTCTAACACGAAGACGGGGTTGATAAAAATGGATTCTCGGTCTACCTTTTGGGAATGACAGCCACAACTGGGTTTTCTCACGTTATAACAATGTTTTTTCGCAATTGTTTCTGTAATTTTTATTCATTGAATTAAAATGGAGAAAAACAATAATGGACACTACCGGGAATAGAAGATAAGAGATGGAAAGATATGTAAACCGATAAGAAAATAGATGGAAAGAGATAAAATATTGGATTTGGGTTATGTTGATGTCGATAATTAGTAAACCTATTGGTTCGGTTCATTGAATTCAAAAATTGAAAACAAAAAATTCCAATTGGATTTACTTCAATTCTAGATAATTTTTAATTTGGTTTACTTTTGCTTTTCAATTTTTGTGCAAACCGCTTATACCCTTAGTTTGAATGGTTAACTAAGGGGTGTGTATTGGATTAGGATTTTAAAGGACAATTTTTGTTTAGAAAAGTCTTAAGGATTTTAAAAGATTTGCAGAATTTTAATGACTTTGATGATTTTAAAAGACGATCGAGTTTTATAATTTGGATTTCAATGGATTTAACTCACAAGATTTCAACAGATTTTATGAATTTTAAAAACTCATTGAAAAAAATGATCTTAACACACTATCTTTTGCACTATTCTCAATACAAACTCTTTTATTTATCTTATCTTACTTAAGAGAGAGTGATATATATATATATATACACACACACAGAGAGAGAAGGGAGAAAAGAGATGGTAAAATCTTAACAGGAAAAACAATCTTACGGAAGCTCATATTTTCATGAAATTCTTTTTTATGATAAAATTTCACTAGAAAATCCCACAAAATCCAATTTATTAAACAATCCTTTGAAATTTGAATGATTTTGAATACCACAAGACTTTTTTTAAGTGATGAAGAGTCTTGATTGAATACCACAAGATTTTTTTAAATGACAGAGAATCTTGATTGAATACCACAAGACTTTTTTAAATCGCAAAGAATCTTGATTGAATACCACAAGACTTTTTCATACTAAATGTCTTTTAAAATCGCTTAGAATCATAATCTAATACAACGCTTATTTATGATTATATGCACTTGCTATTATCTTAAACCATTCAAGAAGCAAAATTTGAATGACTATGTGTACTTGTTATGTAAAAACTTGATTTTGAATGGTTGTGTTGTAGATTAGCGAGTAACAATTAAAAAACAAAATTTTGAACATCTCATTTGATTATCTTAAACAAAGCACATTATATTAATTTCAACCAAACACATTATATCAACTTCAATAAACAAATTACATTGCATAAACTAAAGTTACAAACAACATTTCATCTAAGATAATTTAAGACGATTAATTATTAAACTTATTCATGCAGTTACCATCAATAAATTACCATCTAGTCTTGATAAACCCATAATTTTCGCCCACTATCTGGCTCCATTTTAGTTATTGCACGAAGAGCAAATTGCATATTACACCAACAACATGGAATCACACTATATTCGCGCCTAACACTTAAAATGAAGGACTCCGTTTTGTTTACGTGAATTTGAATCACTAGTGCGGAAGTAGACCATTAATTTGAGTTTTGGTTGCAAGAAAAATGGAGTCAGGATTATCAGTTTCAGGGGAAATGGAGTGAAAAGAGGGAAAAATGGAAAAGACGAAGTTATACCCAATCGATGATCAAAATGCATCGTTCCATGTCAAATCACACGTTTAACAATGACATCAGTTTCTGGTGGCATTTAGCATGGGTCAGTGGAGCTTTTTCCCACCATGGGAAAGTTGATCATGTCCATTAGATTAAGTAAGGAACATATTTTTATCTTACTCTCTCAACACTAGATTATTTATTTTACACCATCTTTCACCCTCTCTCTTTCATGTCCCCACACACCCGCACCATCACAACCACTAAATCATAAATTCAGCAACCACTTTGACGACCACGCACCACCATGGTTGCTGCCTGGAAAACTCATAGATTAAGTGAACAAAATGATGATGAAAATTACTCCAATTGCATTCAAATTCCAAATATAAACCTTTCAACAATATACTGTTGAGGCAAAATCCCAAATTAATTTTAAAGATAATAAACTTTAATGATTAAGGATTAAATGGACTTTGATTAATTCTTTGGTATTTAACTTGTG
>Ga0228711_1002426_pt1 | contig 28651 bp, 15 predicted proteins | sample MedpolnodulmetaG_2_FD_177996 | JGI IMG/M metagenome (GOLD analysis project Ga0228711, IMG submission 177996) | Root nodule microbial communities from Medicago polymorpha collected in Santa Monica, California, United States - brown nodules | ecosystem: Host-associated > Plants > Roots > Nodule... | reverse complement strand
TGTGCTTGTATTGGCTGCAAGCGGAACGTAGGCGCTTTAGGTAGGTGTGTGTTGACCATGCACTCTCGCGTCATGTAATGTCGTATGATAGGATAGAGGTGGTGTGGTGATTGACCTCAATGCTAAAACAGACTGCTATTGGCTGCTTTGCCTATCTATTCTATTATGGCCGGCTTGGAGACATCAGAGGAAGACCGTCATTTCTATCCGGGTACGATTATCTTCTTTCTTACACCAACAGATAAAGCCAATATTCCTCAGGCCTCAAATGGTGGAAACCTTGGAGTTGTTGATGATAACAATGCTTACAATCAATTTGTTGGTGTAGAGTTTGATACGTATTCGAATTGGTTTGATCCAGAGGATAAACATATTGGAATCGATGTCGGCTCTTTGATTTCTTTAAAGACAGTGAAATGGAATAGGGTTAGTGGTGCCTTGGTCGATGTAAATATCTCCTATGACAATCTCTCTAAGACATTGAATGTGATTGTATCTTACCCAGATGGTACCTTTTCAACTATTGCTCAAGTCATTGATTTGAAAGCAGTGCTCCCAGACACAGTGATGATTGGTTTTTCTGGTACCTCATCAGTCAGTACCAACTCAACAGAAATCCGTCAACGACAATACATCCACTCTTGGTCTTTCAAGTCAAACTTGGACACAACAAAAACAACTATCTCAGACAATATTGCAAGCTTTTAAGTCATCTGATTTGGTTTGGTCAATCTGTGCATTCATATGCATAGAACTTATCATAACTAGTATTTCTAATTCAATAAAAACCATGATATTGCTAGCAAGCTAGCATGTGCAAGTGAATTCCATGTTTGTATGTGTGAGTGTCTGTTTTTTTTTTTTTTTTTTAAATAAAGACCATGATTGAACCGTGTTTGATGTTTGAAAATTGAGTTAAGATTATGCCTCACCCAGTTTAGCATTTTTCTGTGTTAATTTAGGCCTCTTTCAGTTCTATGTTATCTGATAGGTTGCAGGTGTATTCTCTCTGGGTTTTTTTTTTCTCTTCCCCTTTTCAGTATTAATATTTATTTGTTTTGCCATTCAATTTTTTTTGAGGTAACTATGATACAAATTAATAGGAATATTGCATTTGGATAGTTATTATGAGGTAAAACATTTTCAGTTCCCTTTCATATGTGAGATAATTTTTTGCAATTGTGAAAATCTGTTTGAGTCAAAGTTCTCTTATACATGTTTGTTTGGGAGTTTGGAGGGGGAGATAAAGATTTGATTTGAATGGAAAATAGAGGGGGAAGTTGAGAAATCTTTCACATTTTAGAGAATGATAAATCAATGCTTACGACGGATATACTTTTAATATAACAAACATTAAAACAACTAGCGGAAAAACAAACACTCACATGCCCGTTTTTCCGCTCTTTTTACTGCGCTAACGTTTGTAAATTATGAACATTATTATATTTATAAAAGTTTGATTAAATGTATAAATATAGATGTTTCTGACTTTCAAATTATAACAAATCCAACAAACTATATTTATCTCTTTCAATTAAAATATAACAAATATAATATATATTATGATCTTTTTTAATGATACCAACAATAAATATTATTATAGGAAATATTTGAAAATTATGAACGGTGTTTTTTTATGATGTTTTGGTTTTATTAAAACTAAAAATATAAATGTTTATTGTTTTCAAGGTATAACAAATCAAACTAATTATGATTATTTGTTTCAATGACATCAACAATAAAACAAAAAAATAATAATCTACATTCTTATTTTTTTTAATGACACCAACAAGAGTCTTTATTATAGAAAAAGTTGTTTAAAGGTATAATTGGGATAATGAAAAAACAATTATAGATATACTCGTCTAGGTAGTTACACTTTTTAAATGATAAATGAAAAAAAACTAGACAAATATATACTCATATTGTGTTTGTTACACTTTATTTTAATAATTGAATTTAATCTTATCTATTTGTTATATGTGTGTCGCAGTGATTTTCGGAGATCAAGCTATAGATTAGCGTTGACTCACAAAATTAGGATTCACCACCGATCTTTAATTTTTTCAATGGAAGGGGAAAAGTTCGAATAAAACCCATTATTTAAAATAAGAGATTTAAGGTTCCGGGGTTAGATCCCTAAAGGGAAGGTATTATCATCCTAAACGTCTATAATACTATATATGAACCTCTTGTGTTTATTTATTTTTGGCTAAAATTAAATATTATTTGCTTGCAAAAAAGATTGGTGCAAAGAAAATATTCTTTATATTTTTTGATTTGGAAAGACCAAATCTTTTGCCTACGTACTCGCGAGGGATCAAAACAAGGCCGACCTAAGGGCTAAGCAACCCAAGCAAGGGTTTTAGGCCTCGAAATTTTGGATGAAAAAAAAGGCCTCTAAAAATTTAATTTGGTTATAAGTATATTATATGACAGATAAATTACAGACATTTGAATAGCTTAACTGATTACCAAAAAGGCTTCAATTACTCTTGGTCTAGAAATCAAATTTTGTTCTCCACAAAATTGATTTTATATAAATATTTTGTTAAAAAAAATATTTTTAAAGGCCACATTAAATTTTTTGCTTTAGGCCTCTTAATCTGTTGGGCCGGTTCTGGATCAAAATCATAAAGTTCGGGGTGAAAAATCGAGTGATTTGTTTGATATTTTTTAGTTTTTGAAAAAGTTTTTAAAAGATAAAAGCCAAATGGCAAAAATAAAATTTGTTTGTTTGTTTTTAATTTTAAAAGAAGGATCTAAATATGATTAAAATGGATTGTAGTTTTGTTAAGAAAATAAAGATAAAAATCAACTTGATAAAGATCAAGGGTTTTTTAGAAAAGAAATCCCCCTTTTTTTGAAACTTGTTTTTAATTATTCGAATGTCCTTTTTTTAAAACCTAAAAATTAAAATAACGAGAAATTAAACACGAGAGAATTCCGTTGCGACACTCGGTCAAAACGAATCCCCTTTCTCTTGGATGATAAACTAAACCTATTTTTTTTTGCATTTTTAATATAAAAACTGAATAAATAAATAAATAAATAAAATAAAAGACAATGCAGATTTTCTTTATATTTACAATTTTCCTAAATACATTCTAAATCCTAATAAATAAATGAAAATAAAATAAAATGCTAAACGATAATAAAATGATAAAACAAATAAAAAAGCAAGAAAAAATAATGAAAGAAATAAAACAGGGGGTGCAAATAATGATAAAAGGGGTTCAGGAAGTGGAAAAAAAAGTCAAATTGGGCCTAAAGGGAGGATCTGCACATGTTGGGCCTTCCTGATCAGATTTGGACAATTGATTTACTCAATGTTCCATATTTGATCTGAAAAAAGGGCTATAAATATGTTTTCACCAAAAAAATTCTTTCATTTTTAGGAAATTTTCTCTTTCTTCTTCTTTCTAGAGAGAGAGGGCAGATCCGATGACACTCCGGTCACCTTCTTCGGCCAACTTGGCCAGCTCCGGCGCGGGGGTTGACGAGCCCCAGCGGCGGCGGCGCGCCGGAGTACAAATTTTATATATATTTTAAAACGCCTCTCCTTCTTCTTCTCTTTCTGTTTTTTAAAAAAAGTTTTTTGAGATAACCCAAGAAATGACTTAGATCTAAGTTTGAAAAAAAACTACCTCTTTTCTGTTGTTTTCTTTTTTACGTATCTGTTAATATATGGTGGTGGTATGTGGTGTTGCGGTTTGGTTTCTTGTATTCTGATTGTGTTCGGAAACTGTGGGATGTTTGGTTGAGCGGTGTTAAAATTGTACGATTGTGCTGTTTTTTGCTATGTGATATTGCTTGGTTGAGTTTTTAGGAGAAAATGACTCTGTATTGTGCTTGTGGTTTGATGTTGTTTTGGTTTTTCTGAGGTATTGGTGTGTTTGGAACTATGAGTTATGGAAAAAAAAATGTTTAGAGAGATTAGAGTTTTTTCTCTTTGTTCTTCGGTTTAGCCCGCCTGCAAAGACACATCTATGTTACCATGGGGTAACACTCAAAACTGGTTTTTGTTATTGTTTCCCATGAACCAAGGAGTTAAGAGATGAAAGTTAGAGGATGGAGAGCACGTTTGGTGAATTTTAAAGCTGTTTTGGCCAAAAGAAAGAAAAAAAAAGAGAGAAAAACTGAAAAGAGGAGGCTGGGACAGAGGCGCATGCCTCTGCTCTTTCTCTGACTTCTTTTTTTAAATAAAAATAAATAAAAAAGAAATATTAAAATAAAACAAATAATAATAATAATAATAATAATAATTAATAATAAATAAATAAATAAGACATAAAAATAATAATAATAATACGAAAATAATAATAAAATAATAAATAAAAGACTAAAAGTAAAAATAAAAGTAAAAAAAACTTAAAAAAACTGTGGGCTCAGAACAAACCAAATGAGGTATTTTAAAATATCTCTCTGCCGAAAATTCGTCTGAAACGACAAAAATTTCTGGTTCAAAAGATGAATAAAAAAGGGAATTTTAGGTCAAAAATTGGGGTATGACAACGTGCTATTTGTATTGAAAATTATTTGTATTCCTTTTTCATCTTTTGCAACAAAAAATGATGTGTCTTTTCTTTATTTCGCATATTGTCTTAACCAGACCCGAACTTGGGGTGCGCAAGCAATTCAACCAAACAGGGCCTCCAAAAGCTATGGGCTTAAAAAAAATTAAGTCTAATACCCACGCCCCACTTAAATAAAATATATAAAAAAATATGTTTGTTCTTTTTCTTTCTTTGGTATACGTTTGAGTTTTTTCTAGACTTTAGTTCTCCTTTCTAGACATAAATCTGATGCTATCAAACCATGCTCAATTTGTATAATCATTTAATCAGTCAAATTGAAAAGTTATTTCATTAAAAGAATCACAACAATCATTTCTTTTTCGCATAAACCATTCATTTTCCTCTTCCCCATATCGGAGGAGTGACACCGTTAGGTAAATTTCACCTCTTTTTCACTTAATTTTTTTTATTTCGTTTCATGTTTAGAAGTTCTTCTGATTCTATTTTTTTTAATGAAGCTTAACTACACAACAAAAAATTTCATTTTTATTTTACTGGGGACTATTTTAAAAAGAGAGCCGAGCCTCTTATTTTATAGAAACGGCCCTGGTCTTAACTTAATATTTATAATATTGTTGTAGATAAAAGTTAGAAGTTGTCCTCATGAGCTTAACTCGGTTGGTAGGGACAATGCATAAGATATGCAAAGTTCGGGTTCAAACCCCAGATAAAAAAATAAAAAAAAAGATAAAAGTTAGAAGTTAGAAATCGGTAGGGAAGGGAGAATTTGTTAGCAACATGATCAAATTATTTATAGATAACGTACCACTTAGTTAACTATTGCAAGAAGTGAAAAGTTTGCAATAGAGTCAACAAAATGAAGTATTTTAATTTTCAATTAGCCTTCCCTAATTGGTTAGTTTGTTATTATAACCAACTGGACTCGAACCCCTGCGATGCATGTGTTTTTTGTTGTGATTGATTGCAATTCATATGCATTTGAAATTCAGTAACATGTTTAATTATGATCACAATTATTGTGAACAATTCTACATACATAGAAAGAAGCAATAAATGAAAAAGAGAAAGAAAAAAGAAGATCAATTCACAGAATTGGAGAGAAGGAAAAGAATCTAAAAATCATGACGGATCTTCTAGTCAATTTGAATTATGTATTTCAATATAATTCATTCAACATGTGCAAGTGCAACCAAAGTTCTAGCAACAATTAATAACCCAAAATTACTAATTAATTTCAATTCATTGAAATAATTGTTTGAACAAATATTTAAGAACAAAAAATGATACACGTAACTGAATGGAGAGAAAATGACAGCTTATAGGAAGTGGAATAAGAAGTGGGGGGTGCAACCAAAGTTCTAACAACAATTAACACACCAAAATAACTATTTTATTTCAATTCATCAAAATAATTATTTGAACCATTATTTTATAACCAAAAACGATACGCGTAACTAAAGGGAGAGAAAATGACAGTTTATGAAAAGTGAAAAAGATGGGATAAGAAGTGGGGGCGGTTTTAGAGGTTTGTTTTAATGAGAGATTGATGTCTTTGAAAGCAAAATTAATTCAACAAAAACTTGTGTGGCTTAATGGCAAAAACTGTGAAAGCTATTTACAAGAAAAAATTTCATAAATATTTTTTAAGCTAATCAAAAAGAGCGAGATTATGGTTACTTACAAGGAAAATTCTATGGTGAAGTCATGAGAATGACTTTTCTGGTAAAGTTAATCCTCAAATTATATTATATCTCAATTTAATTAACAAAATGACCATTTTCTTGAAAACTCTAATAAATTAAACCTTTTTATACTAATTTTTCTCAAGGTTCCAATTCTACAATTTATGGGGAAAGAAACAGAATCAATGAAAAAATTTAAAAAAACATGTGATATTATACACCTAAAATTAAACAGTTATAAACTGATTTTCACAAGGTTCCAATCCTTCAATTAACAAAATCCCCCTTGTTCTTCGAAATCCTAAAAATTAATTTTTTATAAATTAATGTTCTTTAACTTCCTTAGGAAACAAACAGAATAATGAAAATTCTAAAAAATCATCACATTCTCCTCCATACTGATTTTCACCTTCAACACACAGATTCTCATTTGTGCACTAAGATTGAAATTCTCCTTGATATTTTGTATGAGGACTGATTTGTAATAAGGTAAAGTTTAGTCTTAGAGTGTCCACCAGCAGGACACTAGATTAACATGACATGAACAACTATACTATTGGGTAAACAAAATAACTTTTCCAAAAAAGTCAGTTTCCTGGCTGCATCATAGAAGCTCCCTACTTACAAACTATCTAACATTTAATATAATAAAGATAAAGATATAATTAGGTTGGATTAGTCTACCATCTCTTAGAGTTCCTCTTGTATATATAGAGGATAGACGCTCCATTCCAATTGTATTCAAATTATTCTATTTTTTCAATAGTTCAAGAATATTCAATTTATCTCTTCTTGTTCCATTATTTAATAGTTTGAGCTAAAGAATATTTGTTATGGAACTTCTATTTCCAAGTTTAGTTATCAAAGAAGTATGTATCCGTATAGCTGTCTCCTTGCATTGAACAGCCTCCCCTAAAAAATGATGTTAAAGTTAGGTCACTACAAAATGTACGATGGTTTGTTAAAGACATAATAAATTTTTGCCAAATGTGAAGCTCTCTTTTTTGTAGGGGAGGTTGAGGATTATTCATTTATTCTACAATGTGTTTGACACACCCTTTAAAGAAATCACAAACTGGTAGTGTTGAAAGGCAAAGACAACCTGTTAAAAGAAGGGTACTTAAAGGGAAAAAAAATTAAGTATCTAGTGATGCTGCATGTTACTATTATATTTTCTTGGTCCCAAAGTTGTGTTTCTGCCTAAAATATGTTGCACCAAACTTAGTGACTTTAATTATGGAGAGGGACGTTCACCCGAAAATAAAATACTATGTAGAGTTACATATATCAAAGCACTTAATTAAATGCCGTTTTAACAGATGATTACTAATACACAGATATTAATTGTAGGCATTTAGCATGAAATCCATAAGGTGAACAAATAGAATTGTTTTTTTATTTGAAAAGACAATTGATTGATTCATTTTACTTGTATAGTGACCTGAAACAATGTTGTTCAGAATACAAAAGTAGTATAAGAATTTATCTAACCTTTTTTTAAAAAATAAATTAAAATATTACTATTACATACATATTGCATTGGTATTTTAAATAACAATTATTTTGAGACTGAAAAAAATATTAAAGATACAATTATTTTGAGATGGATAAAATAATTACTTATTTTAAAATGCTTAAAAAAATGTCTCAAACGTGTTCATTAGCGTGACCCTATTTTAATTACGTAAATTTGTGTGTTGTTCCACTTGTGAGACAGTTTACTTTTTGGATTTGAATTTTTTTATTTTGTAGGCCTAAACATACATATTCAAAAAATGATTGAGGGTATAAAGCCTTGACTGTATGGCCCGTAGACCAGCCGTGGCAAAACGAACTTATTTCGAAAATAAATAAGTAATGTAGCATTTGTCTATAAGTTTTTGTCATTTAAAATCATTAGTATGCACCATTTTTTTTATGAAATGAAAAATAAAAGAAAGAAAAAACAAGGAAACAAGAAAGGAAACTAAGATCGTGGATGAGTGACGCCTGCAAGACCAGCCATCAACACGAGATTGAGCTTTGAAAAATATCTATTCTAAATCTTTATGGTATCATTGGAGGAAGTTCCACTCTTCACAAGTTAAATAACACGTTCATTTCTCTCTTTAAAAATATGCGGAAAATGGATGTTTTATTACCCCCATGCAAAAATGACAAATTATTTGGATGAGCGGAGCACAAACATGGAGTTGAGAAGTTTTATGAGAAGTCAAATCACACAAGGAAGTAGAGATCTCAATAAAGCTAGAGAACTCAAGTTACCGGTCGTCATTGATGTTGCGCAAGATGTCACCCAAGGCCGATCTTTCAAGATTGTTGAAAGAGATGACATCCACATTAAATTTTATTGTCTTCATGAGGAGGAATCCAAGTGAATTTTGTTAAGACATTGTCAGATAATTTATTTACCATCATTGAACATCATGTTGTTTCGAGTATGTCAGATAATCCAATAAGTGATAATAAACATAATCTAGTTGGAAGATGTAACATGGTCTACAAACCAATCTAAAAATTGAGTCTAGTGAAAAGATGCACTTTTGCTAATTTTCATCTTCATGTTTTTTGTTAGTCTAGGAGGAGTGGGTATTGTAAACGGCAATATATAAATATCTCGATTTCCAATATCACAAAGGTACTGCCCTGTGTCCTTTAGTATAAGACCTCTACATATTTCATTGGTATTAAGAAATGTTTTTGCAAAATAAATTTGTAAAAAGTTTGTGTGTTATTTTTACACTATTACTACAATTAATGATATAATAAGAGGAAAAAAAAATCAATTTGTGTTTTCCAGTTATAAATTTGAATAGTTTTGTAAAGTAGACATTAATACATATGAAACTTTAAAGAGAATTTCATTTTTTTCGACGGAAAAGAGAAATTTATATTAAGAGATGACAAATATGCAAATTCAGTCTTATAATTAAACGGTGGGATATGAACCATGTGTATAATCGTAATCAAACTGTTAGGACGTGGTGATTAATGTGACTCCATTGATTTCTTGACAAGAGGTACCGAACAATAAAGGATGTGTCGTAGACTTTAAATTTCAAAGGGACAATAAATTATGACAGTCTAATAATATTTTTGCAACTATTTTGCAATAATTTTGGAGACAATTTCTTATTTATCTTTTCTTATTAGTAAAAAAATAGTGATAGAGAGGGAAAAAAAATAGATAGGATAGGAGCACAATGTAAATACAAGAAAGAGTTTTTCAAAAGTTATCACACATTTTTCAAATATCACTTTTTAACTATGTAAAAATAGGAAGTTTTACGTTAAAAATTATATAGTTATCATTTTTATTTTTTACATTGTTTAACTTGTATTTTAAAGATTTTTTTTTTAAATGGTTTTATTAGGACACTTATTAGCAAACACTAATCTCTTATCACAAGTAAAGTAACTCTTGCATTAAATGCTTTTACCTTCTTTTAACTGTCAGCCGGTCCATGTGTTTATTCTAGTTAGCCATAAATTAGCCCTCACCTCCATTAAACCACGTCATGTCTTTTTTTTTATGTTCAACTATAGTGGTTGAGTCCATTAATTAAATGTCATTATCACAACCCTCTCACACACTTTACCACTCCCTGACTCAAACCCAATTTTTTCATGACTCAAACACAAAATTTTCAGTAACTTCTTACGATAAAAATTAAAAGTACAAGGCGATTCACTTTTTTTTTTTGTTTTGGGTCAAGGATTCACTTTTCTTTAATAGCCAGAATCTTGTGAAAAGTATATTTTTGTCATTTCACAATATTTGCCACATTTGTAAAAGGAAATAACAAATACTAAGGGTTAGGGTATATGTTATGAAACTCAATACTTCCTTCGTCTTTTTTTTATAAAAATACTTTACAAAGATTATAAGTATTAAGAAAATAATACTTTCTTCATCTTTTTTTATAAGAATACTTTATACAAAGATTATAAGTATTAGAAAAAGTTGTTGAAGTAATAAAGTTGTCTTAAATATGTTTAATTTTTACCGTAATAAATTAAAAAAGAATTAATGATACATTTAATGTTAATTTTCCATTTATCAAAACAAATTGGTAGTATTAATAAATGATATATTTGTAGAAAGAGTAATAAATACATCTAAAAATTTATATATAATCTTATAAGATAGTCATCTTAAAATCTTGTACATTCAATTTTTTTAAAAGTAAAAATATTATAGACATTAGTTGAATATTTATACACCAAAACAAAACAATAGTAACAAAGATATTCATTTATTTATTTATTTAAAAAAAAGGTCCTTAATATGTATCTAATCGTCTTAATAGTAACTGTCCTTAATTGTCTCTAAATGTACATTACCATAAAGGATCTACATGCCTGGTATTGTTGCCTCACTTGAAAGTCCAACCAATCATGCTGGCTAACTTGAAAGTGCTTTTATTAAACCCACCTAAAATTTCACACCACCTTCCATTCTTATAACCATCTATCTATGTCTCCTCCATTCTTATAATAATCACCTCCACCAATTCCATCTTTAATTTTCCCCTCTCATTCCAAATCAAAATGACTTCCTCTCTCTTTTCATCCTCTCCCTCTCTTTCTACTTACTACCATCTCATCTTCACAGTCTTGGCCTTCCTCTTATCAGCCCTTATTTTCTCCCTCACACAAAAAACCAAATCCAAACACCATAACCTTCCACCAGGTCCACAAGGATGGCCTCTTGTTGGCAACCTTTTCCAAGTTGCGCGTTCCGGCAAACAATTCCAAGATTATGTGAAAGAAATGAAAGCAAAATATGGCTCAATCTTCACACTCAAGATGGGAACAAGGACAATGATCATCATCACAGATGCAAAACTTGTGCATGAAGCTTTCATTCAAAAGGGTGCTCTCTATGCATCTAGACCACCTGAGAATCCAACAAGGAACATATTCAGTGCCAACAAGTTCACTGTGAATGCTGCAGTTTATGGTCCAGTTTGGAAATCACTGAGAAGAAACATGGTTCAGAACATGCTGAGTTCAACTAGACTCAAGGAGTTTAAAAGTGTTAGAGACAATGCAATGGATAAACTCATCAATAGGCTTAAAGTTAATGCTGAGAATAACAATGGTGTTGTTATTGTTGTCAGAGATGCAAGGTTTGCTGTTTTTTGCATACTTGTTGTTATGTGTTTTGGTTTAGAAATGGATGAAGAAAAACTTGAGAGAATAGATCAAGTTATGAAGAATGTCCTAATCACTTTAGATCCAAGAATTGATGACTTTTTACCAATCTTAAGTGTGTTTTTCTCTAAACAAAGAAAGAGAGCTTTGGAAGTTCGCAAAGAACAAGTCGAATTCCTAGTTCCTTTCATTGAACAAAGAAGGAGAGCATTTCAAAACCCTGGTTCAGATCAAACAGCTACAACATTTTCATACTTAGACACACTTTTTGATATCAAAGTTCATGAAGGTAAAAAATCAACACCTTCTAATGAAGAATTGGTTTCACTTATCTCAGAGTTTCTGAATGGAGGAACAGATACAACAGCAACTGCTGTTGAATGGGGAATTGCACAACTCATTGACAACCCTGAGATTCAAGCAAAACTTTATCAAGAAATTAATAGTATAGTTGGAGATAAGAAAGTAGAAGAAAAAGATGTTGAGAAAATGCCTTATTTACAAGCTGTGGTGAAAGAGTTATTAAGGAAGCATCCTCCAACACATTTTGTACTAACTCATGCTGTTACTGAACCTACCACATTAGGAGGGTATGATATACCAATTGATGCAAATGTTGAGGTATATACAGCTGGCATAGGTGAGGACCCTAAATTATGGTCCAACCCTGAAAAGTTTGATCCTGAAAGGTTCATTTCTAAGGGTGAGGAAGCTGATATAACTGGTGTGACAGGAGTAAAAATGATGCCATTTGGTGTTGGGAGAAGGATTTGTCCTGGTTTGGCTATTGGTACTGTGCATATTCATTTGATGTTGGCTAGGATGATTCAGGAGTTTGAATGGAGTGCTTATCCACCAGGGAAGAAGATAGATTTCTCTGGAAAGATGGAGTTTACTGTTGTGATGAAGGAGTCTTTAAGAGCAAAAATCAAGCCAAGAGGAGAAACTTTGAAGTAGTTGTATAATTTTTCTTTGTTAGTTCTGGTTGGTTTGTTTCTTCTACAAAGATTTACATATACATCATCATGTAATAATTACTTCTGTATTTTGTTGTGTGATCTTAACTAGTACTCTTGTTTGTTGGATACAATTGTTTTAGAACTGTCATAATTGTATCTTATTATAAATAAACGAATTAATTAAGGAATTCATATCTTGACTTATTTTCTCCCTTAATTGATATAAGATTCATAGGAATTTGGTCAGGTGAAATGTCAATATGGATGAACAAGTTGCAGTCAGGACCCAAGGGAGCTATTAGGACAGGCAGATAGCAGTAGTTGAATTGATTCATCATGAATCATATGACTGGATCACAAGTATTACTGACAGGTTTAATATTTTGCAGAAATGTGATACGTACGTATATATGTACATACTACATAGTACTAAAGGAGTAACTTTTCAGAATTTTATAGATAAAAAAATGGGTTATGGATTTTCTCAATTTTTTTCTCTCATGTTTCATGATCTACACCATTAAAACTCACTTTTATCTAAATTCTTTTTTTCTCTCCTTTCAAATGAATGGTGAAGATTGTAATGGACCCCATGTCACATGAGAGGATCCATTCACAAAAAAATGTAACATGACGTGTACTTGTAAATATAAAGTCTCTTGTTCATTAAGCACATCAACTATAGTGAAAAACTCAGTTTTCTGCGGCAGTTAAATAAATACCCGCTTTTAAACACTTCTCCGTTTTTAATGTCAAACACACTCACTTTTCTTTTTAACAAGGGTCTAGATATCAATGAAGGTTGACTCAATTGATAAGAAGTTGACTCACCTGCAAGATCGTGAATTCAACTCTCGCTGTTAACGTGAACACCTCTTTAGTGAGTGATTTATAAATACAGTTGTAAACGCTCTCTGGACCTTGAGATCTGTCTTGACCTTGACGATCCCATAATCCAACTCACTTGAACTTTTGCTCTACCAAAAAAAAAATGGAGGGCTTAGATTCCAAAGGAGAAAATTTCAATGTTAATTTGAGGTATATATTAAAGCAAGTCTTTCCCAACATACATTTGAGCATTTAAGCTAATTCTTCCTTTTCCAAGCACTGTCATAGCTCTTCTAGTTCCTTTTCCAAGTTTTGGCTACAGGTTGTAGGCTACTACTATTTCAAAGGGGGCAACAACATTCCACATCGAGATCAAGGGAAAAGAAATATAGTTACAAACAAAAGAAACCGTACATTAGTTGAGAAGACACAGCTTCTTGTTTGTATCAATTAAATTAGGTTGAGTAAATGGTGGCAGGTTTTTTATTTCTTCTAACTATCATCAGCCTCATTGCACATGCCAAGTCTATGGTGCACAGACAAGATAAGTCTTGCACCATGTACAAGGTTCTTTCCACCATTGGATCAATAAATTTCACTATTAAATTAAATAAAATATGATGAGATTCATTGATCCAATGGTAAAAAAAATAGACTTGTATATGGTGCAAGAGTAATTTGCTTATGCATGTAAGACATTGCCAACAATAGCAATATGAAATTAGCAATATTCATATTCGAAAGAAGTAAAAATATATTCTAAGGGTGAATATGGTCAGGTGATAGATATTGGAGACACGAGATGAAATTTGAGTCGTCCCTTTCTATTGTGCTCAAACTCAAGCATCCCACATCATATAAATCACAAAAAGAGTAACAACGCAGCATCAACAACATAATAGATAGATAGATTAGAGAGTTAAAATCACCAAAACTAGAAGGCTTTGGGGCCATAGCAGAATTAAAGGTAAGTGAAAAGAAGATTGCTTTTTTGACATTCATTGTATCTTAGTAACACAAGTAAATGACAAAAAAACCTAGCGGCAGTTAACTGCCGGCGTGTTTTTTAGTTATAAGTCAGCGGTAGTCTTTTACTTGTGTTTTTAGGAAGTATTGAAAGTCAGAAAAGCAATTGTCAAGTGAAAATCTACAAAACCGAGAGTGAAAATCTACATAATACAATACACTTTAATGTACGCGTACACAAACAAACAATGAAACCGCTGTTTTAAAAACCGAATTGATGAATCAGTTGAACCATGAATCAACACTGCCTACGGTTCGAAAATTTGAACAGTACAATCACAGTTTTGTCTCGGTTCAAACCATTTAAAACAATTGAATCATGAACCAAAAGTCTCTTCACTTCGATGTCCAGTTCAGTTTTTAAAATATTGAATGAACACACAAGACATTACAGAACGGGAAATCAGGGAGGGAAATGAAAGTAAAGAAGACATTACCTAGGAAAGACAAAAGAAAAGCATAACATGTGAAAAATTTATCGCAATCAATGGAGAAATGGAGGCGTTTAATGGTTTTGACTCTTCTATTATCAAGTAAAGTGAGATATCTCAACCATTGCTTTGCTTTACCCCATGCATCTGCTTACTTTTTTGTATTTGATAAAACCAATGTATTTGCTCACTTTATATGAGTTGGATCACCTACTCTAGGGTGCACTAGATATAATATTTTGGCAACAAACCAAGGACTATAATCATTGCCTTTTCTTTCAAAAACAAGAATAAATTATAAATAAAAACAAATGAACAAAAGAAGGGTAGCAATCACTAAGAACCTTGCTAGGACAACAGTGTATCACAAAAAATGGATAAATTGTTGGAGAAAAAGACATGATACATTAATGGCAATGTGTGAATCTGAATTGCATTAATACAATGGTCTGCAGGGGGAAGACAGCTGTAGCTCCGGCTACCACAACTAATTCTAGTCTTTAACAACAATTACAGCTAGGAAAATGAGAGATAGAGAGTTTCCGGTCCTAGCTATTGCTGAAGATCAAGAAAAGAACAAAGGCGGAGACAGCAAAGGGCAGCCCATTGCGAGGGGCAAAATTTCTTTGCTATATATACAGTAAAAAAAGAAAAGAAAATGACCATCTTTCAACATGCTAATACATTTCACTCCAATTTTGGAACATGAACTTTACTAAATTAGTGATTTGAAAGGAACCGATCAAACCTATAAATTTGATGGGCTCTCTACATGCTTCTTCTCTTCGTCTTTAATGAAATCACCCTGAGTTAAGGAGGTGATACTGTCCATATCAACTGCTCCACCACCCTCAGATGGAAACTGATCCTCTTGAATAGGGTTTGCCCCACGGTTATCAGGGGTTCTTGTCAATAATCCATTATCGGCCATTATACAGTGATAATGATGAGTGTCAAAGGACTCCATCCCATAATGGGAGCTATATACAGGTTGCATTGATCGCGTTGTCTCAGAAAATTCACGCAATGATACTCGGCAAACAGGACAAGTGGCATTCTGCTGCAGCCATAAGTCTATGCAGGCCATATGGAAGGAGTGTCCGCAATGGGGGAGGATACGCAGTGTATCTTCATCTTGGTACTCTGAGAGACAGACTGTGCATCTGCAAATACAACAAAATTGAATGTTCGTAATGTTAAAGCACGACCCACACTTACGTTCCTGAAATCTTAAACTACATATAAAAAACACTTCATATTTGACAGGTATTGATAAGTTATGACTATTGTTAGATGTGAATTAGATGATAATTATACAAGTAATCACTATTGTTAGAAGTGAATTAGATGGTAATTATATAAACAAAGATAGGGGGTTAGAGGAAAGCCAGCTTGTATTCAGAGAAAAGGGGCCTTTAGGCATTGGGAGGTGCAGACCCTCCAAATTCTGCAAAGTTCGATCCTTGCAACTGGGATTAAGAATTACACGAAATAATGGGGCTTGACCACTTCTCCAGCTATATTCCAAATTACCAGTATAACAATCAAGGTTGGAATAATTCTTCTTTTATTAACTTAGGAGAATGATAGGCAAAGGTACTTATAACAAGCACAAATTTCTCTGACATCCCATGAGGTTTGCATAAGTTGTTATATCACCCAACTGCTTGTGTCATAATGTACGGCAGGTTATTACGAATGGAGTATGCATAAGTTGTTATATCACCCTACTGCTTGTGTCATAATGTACGGCAGGTTATTACGAATGGAGTACGCATATTTAGAAAGAAAATAAAATGGATTTTGACTATGTAGGGATTGGAAAATCATTGAAGGGTTGAGGGTTATTAGCTATGGTAAAATGGCCAAAACAACCTATAGCACACTGTATACATACACAGGTTCACAGGAGATGATAGCACAGCCTAACCACGACACCGACAAATATTAGTCCTAAGCCAATGAGTCATCATATATCAAGGGTTCATTTGGAATAGCTTATCTAGCCTTGTCTTATAACATAAGCACTTGCAAAAACAACTTATGGCACGTCCATTAAGTAGTTTCCAGCTTATCTCAATAAGCTCTTATTAAAACATCTTACAAGTTACAACTTATATGAAAATAGTTTAACCTTACTTTATTATCAATGACTATTCGATTATAGACAAACACTTAATTAAGTTGTTTAACTTCACCAATATGCACCTAAAGTATATCACATAACAAATTCTCTAGCAAGATAGACACATTTTAAAATTAAAGAACATGAGAACAGGCATGCCATCAAAGTCCACAAGAATAAATGGTCATAACCCTTATAAGGCTTAACTGTATTTCATTATCAACAAAATCATGTTAACATCTTCATTACAAACACCTACCCCAGCAGTTTTGTTTGTTTAGCTTAACCACCGAATCCGGAACAAACCACATTATAACATTTTGCTAAGAAAGTGTTATATCGTGATTCATTAACTGATTAACAATGGATTTTTTCTACTTACTAACTCCTAACTGTTTCATCTCATTGATTATGCAAAAATTAAGGTAATTAATAAATGAACATACTGAGAATTTTCTTCAGCTGCAAAAAACTTGTCACTGTACTTCTTAACTGGAAATTTAGCTACATCAACGCGTTCAAGACCTTGACAACCACGTTCCATCTGCACAAAAGAAAAATACACAATAACCAAATCATAAATAAATAAAAATTACATTTTTAATGTGAAAAACTATACAAAAATGAAGAAAAAAAATGGTTTTTTTACCTACCAAGCTGAGATTGGATCTAGAAGCAATGAGAAAGGATCTTCTTCTATTGGCATTCATGTGAATTCTTGCACAAATGAGTCTTGTGCATACGAAAACAATGAACATTGTGCTAACAGCAAAACCAATCACAGTCATCACCAAGTTAATCCCAGTTGAAATCATTGTGAAAAATTGAAACTTTCCCTAATTGATAAACGCACCCCCCCTAAATTTGAAGATAAAAGAATAGAAACCCTCACAAAAGAAGATTGAGAAAGTGAATTATGAAAGAGGGTTGGTGAATTGGGAGTGTTGTGATATTATGAGAGTAAGGATTGAAACCCTAGAAGAAGGTATGGACATGGTTGGTGGTTGGAGAAGGATTGCGTTTACTAGATTTGAGGGTGTGTTGATAATAAAGATTTTTGAGATCTACGAAATCTAGGTGCTATATATGATATCATGATGTGATATTACTTCACTCTCTCAAGCTATAACACTCGTTTCTATATTTGTAAACTCTTGTATAAAATAAAATTATCTTTAAATTCTTACATGCATTAATTATTATTTTTTATGAAAATATCTCTATTAAAAAAAGGAATTTTGACCCCTTAATTAAGTGGTCCATGATTTGATCTTGGAATCTTGCATATGAAGAAATTTTGGTTGGAGTAGGGAGTCCACCTTATGAGCCTGTAGATTTTTCAACATAGATTAGTGTTACATGTGGTAAAAACTTCCAATCAATATTATGATAACAAAAAAAATATTTTCTCTCTTTAATTATATAATTAGATATAAGGGTAATTATGTAGAAGTAACTTAAAAAAAAGTGTAAAAGTAATATCATTTTTTATAAACTTATACACCCTCCGTTTCACAATACTTATCTATTTTGGAGAATAATTATGTTTCACTTTCCTTGTCACTTTGAAGTCTCAATGCAACATTAATATTGGTTTATCAATAATACACTTACCTATTTATTGTAGAGAGAGAAGCAATAGAATGAAATAATAAATGAGTAAGGGTATTATAGAAAAAACACATAAAATTTTATAAAAAATGACAACATTTATTTGATTCCTTGGTATGTGTAATTTCTTCAAAATTGACAAGTATTGTGAAACGGATGGAGTAGTTATAATCATCTTTCTTAATATATGTAAAATTTGTAAGGAATCTTATCGAAAGAGATAGAGGGAGTAGTAGAAATATTTGTTATCAACAGAGAAAATAAATAATTAATTTGTGTGGAGCAAATTTATAGTTTTAGGTTCATGCAGGCACAAATTAAGAATCTAAAATAAGAATTAAAATATAAGTTTTATATTGAAAATATAAGTTTTTAATCTTTAAATACATTAAATGCACAATTTTCAAAATTAAGTTTTATATTTAACATTTTAACACACAAGTTAGCATTTCCCTTTACGTGTTGTTTAAAAAAATGTGTAAGTATAAATTAGTCATAAACAAGTAATATAGTGGTTAGTAAAATAAAAAAAAAAAGTAATAGAATGGTAATTAGAAAAGCAGAATGCATAAATTACATTTACATTTAAAGCAACATGTTTAAAGGAGGAATTTAATTAACCGATCAATTTTAGATCAAATGGAGGATGATATATCGCCTCAAAAAAGAATAGAATTTTAAAATCGTACATGGAAAATTTTATATGTGTAGAGTTTGATGCAGACATATTGATGACACTAGTAAGTAAATTTTGTGGTTGAATGTGATTAGGCACCTGTTTTTCAATTTTCAAATTATTATGACATCCCCAATTAAGCCAAAATTTGACTTGTGAACTCCAATTTCTATCAAAGATAGATAACAAACAAAGTAACATGACAAGAAAGGTCCAGAGAAGGATCAAAGGTTGAGGAAAATGAATTCCACCACTTAAAAAGCAAAAGAGCACTCACATAAGAGATGGTGAGTAGTTGTATAGGTCTGATAACGACGTAAACTACAATAGAGTAACCACAATATTGTCTTCTGAGTTTTTCTCCATATTTAGTCCAAAAGATAAAAGTTTTCTTTATACCTTTGTTATAATTTTTTTTAAGTGAGTTGAATTCTTAAGATTTGTCACAATCATATCAAGTCTTCAAACTCAAACACTTACAAAAGTACTAGTATATCTCCTTAAAAATAATATACCAAAAAAATACTGGTAAATTCTTGTTAAAAGATATACCCAAAAATTAAGCTAAATTCTTAAGCTCTCATTGTACCAAAAGTTAATTATATACCCAATAATATACCAAAAGTACTAGCATATCATTCAACGCATTCCTCGAATCGACCCCAAAAATTAAACTCTCATTGTTAAAAGATTAAAGCTAAATTCTTATGGCTACACTAACTTTTTTATAAATATTTAATTTAGCACAAAGATGATGATAAAATATGTACCCAAAAATATGTAAAATAATACCAATATTAAATATGTTGTTGTATGTTTGCTTACGAATAAAAGCTTATCGTATATCTATAAACAAACATAAAATACAACAACAACTAAGCCTTATCCCACTAAGTAGAGTCGGTTACATGGATCAAATGACGCCATAGTGTTTTATCATAAACCAAATTTGGATCCAACTCATTGACCTATAAATCTTTTCTAATTGTTTCTCTAATAGTTTTCCTAGGTCTTCCTCTACCTCTTTTAACTTGACTCTCTTCCATTTGCTCTACTCTTCTGACCACGACATCTACAGGTCTTCTCTCTACATGCCCAAACCATCTAAGCCTATTTTCTACCAACTTTTCTACTATAGGTGCTACCCTCACTCTCTCTAATGGTGTCATTCTTAATCCTATCATGTCTAGTCTTACCACTCATCCAGCGCAACATCCTCATCTCTGCTACACTTACTTGATTCCCGTGTTGACTCTTAACCGCCCAACACTTCGTACCATACAACAACGCCGGTTTGACTGCTACCCGATAGAACTTTCCTTTCAACTTAAGTGGTACTTTCTTATCGCACAAAACCCATGAGTCTCTTCTCCATTTCAACCACCCAGCTTGGATACGATGGCTTACATCTGCTTCTATTTCTCCGTCATTTTGTACTAAGGACCCAAGATATTTAAATCGTGTAACTTGGGGAATGATATGATCTCCAACTTTCACCTCCAAGGTAGACCTACTTCTCCTTCCGCTGAAGTTACATTTCATATACTCCGTCTTGCTTCTGCTCAAGCGGAAACCATACGCTTCTAAGGCTTGCCTCCAGGTCTCTAGCCTCCCGTTCACTTCCTTCCTCGACTCACCAAGCAAGACTACATCATCTGCAAAAAGCATACATCTCGGTGCTAACTCTTGGATGTGTTTCGTCAGTACATCCAAAACTAAAGTAAAAAGATAAGGACTTAGGGTTGACCCTTGGTGCAATCCTATTGTTATGAGAAAGTCTTCGGTAGTCCCATCTTGCATCCTTACACTAGTCGAAGCTCCCTCATACATATCCTTGATAGCCCTAATATAGGCAATCCTAACCCCTTTCTTCTCCAGGGTTTTCCGCAAAATCTCTCTCGGCACTCTATCATACGCCTGAAGGTGAGAAAAACCACAAGGAGGGGGGGTTGAATTGTGTTTTCAAAAACTTTTCTTTCTTACGTTCTGAAGAACTGTTCCCAGGTTCAGAGTCTGAGTGAGTTCAGAGTCTTAGTGCAGCAGATAATAAGTAAGAGAACAGAGAAAGAAAGAACACAAGCAATTATACAGGTTCCTTCCACAAACCGGAAGTAGTCCTGACCCCCTTGCACTTCCAAGGAGAGTTCCACTAAAATGTAATGTTTGATTACAAGTTGCTCAATCACACAAGAAAGAGACTTCTCAATGCTCAAGGACAACTCCAAGAGACTTCTATGCTCAATCACACAAGAATGAGACTTATATGCTCAAGGACAACTCTAAGAGACTTCTCTTAACAATTACAAATAATTGAATAAGGTTTTGAATACTTGATATACAATCAGAGGTATTCACAATACAATATGAAACAGAACAGACTCTGTTTTTCTAGACACTTGAGAATTCTAAGATATGAACTATTGAAAGAATTCTCTAAGTTGTTGATGTTTTGTTTACGACGTTTTGCACAGAGTATTGACCTTTTGCTTGTTGTGTATGTCTCTGTATATATTCTCCAAGTCTTTATCCCTATATATAGAGGATTTGAGAGACGTTGAGAATCAGTCGTTACATCAACTTGTCTTGCTTGAAGCTTTGATTCTCCACCATTGATCTTTTGCCTGATTTGATAATTGTCCTATGAAGAACTAATTTCAAATCCATTCCACTTGAAAAGGAACAAGGTCTGCAACAATATTACTGTTATTCTTGTCTTGATGTAGAGACAAGTTGCAGAGATGGTGGTTGCAGAGGCGTGCTCAGAGTTAGTGGTTGTACACTGTACTTTGTCAACTCTGGTGAAGTAGCTTCTGGTGAGATGCTTCTGATAACCATTGCTTCTGATGACCTTGCTTCTGATGACGTGTCTTCAGGAGCTCTATCTTCAGACTCGTTTCTTCAGACGCAGTTCTTCAGACGCATTTCTTCAGACACATTCTTTCAGACGCTCTAAGCTTCAAATAAAATTTCTTTGCTCTTTTACTTGTTCAATCAGAATCTTTATGAATAGTACTTTGATTATGATCCTGTACACTTGAACAAATGTTTAGCATATCCAATTGATAATTTTTAATACCTTGTTATCATCAAAACTCAAGAGCTGATTTTGCGAAACACCCTTTGTTCCAACAACGCCTTTTCCAAATCAATGAAAACTAAGTGTAAGTCTTTTTTATCCATTCGATGTCGCTCCATCACGCGTCGAAGTAAGTAGATCGCCTCCATAGTCGACCTCCCAGGAATAAAACCAAATCGGTTATCCGTAACTCGAGTCTCCTTTCTTAGTCTTCGTTCGATCACCCTTTCCCATAACTTCATGGTATGAATCATTAGCTTAATTCCCCTATAATTCGCGCAATTTTGTATATCCTCCTTGTTCTTATAGATAGGAATTAAAGTGCTTCTTCTCCAGTCATCCGACATTTTCTTCGTCCTCATAATCTCGTTAAAAAGGTTTGTGAGCCACACAATTCCTCTATCGCCAAGACTCTTCCACACTTCGATAGGTATGTTGTCCAGCCCAACTGCCTTGCCACTACTCATCCTTTTCAACGCTTCTCTAACCTCGTGCTCTTGAATCCGACGATAATAGTTATAGTTTCGATCCTCCTCTCCGATGTCTAACCTGTTAGAGTCTGATAAGATCTCATATCCTTCATTAAATAGGTTGTGAAAATACTTCTTCCATCTATCCTTAATATCTCTTTCCTGAACCAAAACTCTACCCTCTTCATCCTTAATACACTTTAGTTGGTCCAAATCTCTTGTCTTTCTTTCTTGTCCCTTAGCAAGCTTATATATAGATTTCTCTCCCTCCTTGGTACCTAAAGATTGGTATAATCCTTCAAAAACTTGAGTTCTCGCTTCGCTCACCGCCTTCTTAGCCTCTTTCTTAACTATCTTATATTTATCCCATGTTTCGCCATTTTTACACCTAGACCAATCTTTAAAACAATCTCTTTTGATCCGAACTTTACTCTGAACATTGTCATTCCACCACCAAGATTTTTTACCCCTAGGTCCAAAACCTCGAGATTCTCCCAACGTTTCTTTTGCTACCTTTTTAATCTCATGTGCCATCCTCTCCCACATATCATTTGCGCTTCCATGTGGTTGCCTGAAACCTCCCTCTAATATCTTGTGTTGGAATATCCTCTGTTTTTCACCCTTTAAATGCCACCACTTGATTCGTGGAGCCCCACTATGGTTTCTTCTCTTAGCCCTCCTCTTTACCCTTACATCCATCACCATCACTCTATGTTGGGTAGTTAAGCTCTCTCCAAGTATGACTTTATAGTCCAAACAAACCTTCCTATCGGATTTCCTAATAAGAAAGAAATCTATCTGAGAACATGAGACCCCACTCTTGTAAGTGATAAGATGCTTCTCTCTTTTCCTAAAACAAGTATTATCCATAAACATAAAATAAAAAATAAGATTTTTTTTTTTACAAAAGGTTCATTATGCCTGCATTTTATTTTACTCTTAGACAACACTCATGAAAATTCATTTAAAAACATACAAATGCTATAACATCTGCCCTGATATTGCATTGTACTGAATCTAAAAACATTGTACTCAAAATTGTATGTTTATTATTTTTAAAATTTAAAAATAACTTTTTAACACAAACTTTTCTTTTTATTCCTTAACAAGTCCCCTGAATTTCCATGTTAACAAGTCCCTTATACAAGTTTGTGGACTTGGGTATTATAATATTTGGAAAATGCTACTTAAAAATATATATATATATATAAGTTTGTGGATTTGGGTATTATAATATTTGGAAAATGCTAATATTATACAGTTTTTAACTTCTGCATTTTGTGAGTATTATAACACCCAAACCCACACAACTTGATAGTGATTTTGTAAGGAGAAAATGCATTATAATAAATGATCAGCTATTTCAAGAAATGGATCACTTGCATATTTTGAGAAAAAGTTGGCAATGCAAATTAAACCTTATTATTTATTTATTCTTGTTCAAAAAACACTTATTATTTATTGCCATGACATCATCTGGCAGTACCTCATAGTAATTTTTAAAAGAAAATATGTATGAAATTGATGACGGTGGTGATGGTGAGTATAAACACACTATCAATAACAAATATAGGAAATATACACAGAACTAGATGTATGACAAAGAAAGTTCACTGCCAGAGAGTGTGGCATGCAATATGCACAGTCAATACAAGTATAGGATATTTATTGTCATATAAGTAAATATCATCACAACAAAACTAGCGAGAATACATAGAATCACCTGCAAGGTACATATATGATACATGACAACAACACCATCACTTCAACACTATAGGCGAAGCTGCTATCAAACTAATGGAACTATATACACGGTTCATCTTAAATGGTCACCATGAAATGAGAAGCGATCAGCAAGCGGAACCTCAACTGTTCTACTTGAATAGGGTCTTGAAAGTTCACCACCAAACGGCGTCTGCGGTGATGTAACTTGATAGGAAGGATTGATGGGAAACGAGGGATACACGGGTTTACCAGAATAGGGTGGGCCTCCTCTGTTCAAAAAAGGATCAGAAGGGGACTTTTTAGAATCAAACATCGGTCCGTTTTCCAAGTATCGGGTCGCATGAGATTGATCATCTGCAAATAAGCTCATTGTTGTGCCGTAATAAGGGTTCGTAACAAATTGACCATCAGAACTTCTAGACATGCCTCTACTATTATTATGATAAAAGTTTGAACCAAATCCACCAGTTGAATCATGAACACCAAATCTAGAAGCTGTTTCTTCAGCAGCGAAATCTGTTGGTAGTCTGAAGAGACCAGAAAGTCCAACAGGTATGTCAAATCTACCTTCACTTTTACCGACAAAAGCAGATGGTTTAATAGCTTTACTGCTTTCTACCAGTGGCAACCTAGTAAGCTCCTGTTGCAAGGATATCCTAGCTTGTTTCAGGGATTCAAGTACCCCATTGAACTCATGGGATTGTTCCCGAAAAACTAATGCATAGAGGTCATTTTTGTTTTTTGAAGCATCATTTTGGTGCAGACCACCTTGACTATCAGTTGGAAAGGAATAAGAAGGTTCGGAATCAGGGTAACCACGGCCACGTGGACCATGATGTTTCATCTCAGAAGACTGATGCTGACAGTTTACTGGGTTCTCATTTTGGTTTCCGTTAAGCGGTGAATGTGACGTTTCTTGTCCAAGCAAATTGGAAGTGCGGAAAGTTGTGCTGCTCTGGTTGTTGTAACCTCCTGTGTCGTCATATGATTTTGACATAACATCCCTGGCCTCAGATTTCAATATTTCTTCACGTGAGTAGACACCTCCGGGCTCTGATGTATGCTCTTGAGCCTCTGATGTGACCACCTTAGAAGAGTATGGAACCTGATCCCTGCTTTCCTCTTTATCCTCAGTCATATCCGAGTGATTCCCCGGATCACATGAATCCTGGATAATTTATGACACAAATCAAAGTTGAGACTTCAAGTAATTCTAAATGGAACAGAAGAGCAGTAGAGAATCTATTTGAATAATAAAATAAGGCAAAACTGCACCAAAGGTCCTTTTACCTTTAACTTAATTTAAGTGTGTCCTTTATCTTCTTTTTTTTTCTGTGTCAAGTTAGACATGTATGTTTAAAATCGTCAACAATGTTAGACCAAACTTCATTTTTCATCTACATATGTGACCAAAAGTCTTGCTTGACCGTTTTGCAATGTAAATTACACATCTTCAATTCATTGAGATAACATATAAATTACATCATAATGATTGTTACAATATCTAATTGATCAAAATGAACATTATCTTGTTTAGTTTTTATCTAAGTGTGGGACGTCGTGGTTGTCAACGAGAGTCTAATTGTGGTGCTGAGTGGTGAAACATTCTTTATAGTATATCATTCAATGATCATGTACACAAATTTATAGCAGAAGTAGACTAAGAATAAAAGACGGTTCAATGGTGTAAACATTTTGAAAGATAAAAGGATAGTTTGACACGAAAAGAAAAAAAAAACAAACAAAAACTTGCTTGAAACTTTAAATTAGGTAAGTTAAAGGATCCTGGTAGAGTTTTGCCTAAAATCAATTGATGCAAAAATCATATATGAAGATACTGTTGCATATCTTCTACTAAACTAAAACAGTAAAATTTAAGATCATACGAAAACTATTGCCTGCTTTTCCTAATGGAGCAACTTCTTGAAATTTAACATCAAAGTATATGAAGCCTAAAACCGTATTTGAACATTCCTATGCCATACATGCAACAACCAAAAAACAACAGGTTTTAAGAAAAACCACAGAGAATATGATAAGTCCAGGAGAAGCATACTGGTGTTGTGCTGTTATTCTCTCTAAATTTCTCTTCCCATTGTCTTTGAGCCTTTTCCATTGCTTCAAACCGGTCGATAAGTTGGGCTTGGTGTTCAAGTGCCTTTTCCATGTCCCCCTCTCTTCCATATCCATCTACATGGCGATTTTTGTGAACTAGGTTTGGCTCTGATTCATCCTCCTCTGGAACTTTAGATTCTATTCTTGGAATGTTAGACCCACCAACTGAACTATTTGGATATCCTTCAGAAGAGAAAACAAATTCATTTTCATGGCAGTTATCCTTGACAGACTTACCTTTGGGTTCCTCCACCATTGACCTGGGAAAACTCAAACCATATATTTATTAAGTTCATAAGCAATCAGGAAGATAAGTGATCAAAGAGAACAATGAATAAATAAATGTAAATTACATTTGGGGGGTTATGCATATCTTGGACCAGATTATAAAAAGTTAACGCTTTCCATTACAAGATTATAAAAATTTAATGCTTCTCATTACAAACCTAATTCTTATTATTAATATATATATTGATCCAGCTTCATATTTTTCATTGAACCAATGATTTTCTGAAAGACACTTCCTTAAAGGTATAAAATGAAACAGAGTCATCAACATATATACCAAAAGGAAGGTCAAACATATTATATCAAAATAAATGTGTTCAAGCAATACGGAGGTTGCTACGTGTATGAGAGGTTTCGGCAAACGTTATTTTCATTCAGATTTTATTGTATAGCAACAAAAAGGGGTATAACCTTGACACTCAAGAGGCCCTAAACCTACTCCCCTTAAAAACAGAAATTATCATAGCATTTCAACTAAGACAAAAAAATCAATAGCACTTATGTGTGTGGTACACTGATTACTGAAGGATACCGGTGTACGCTTCATTTGTTGTACAAATCAAAATATTGTTTAATCTCAAGAGTGTCATTGGTCTTTTATATACATCATTAAAGATAAAATTGAAATCTATTAGACCATCATCATCAGTGGTCCCTCTAATAAAAAGGCCCTGATTGATTGTATTCTCCGTGCCTGTGTTACTCGTGTGATAAAAGTTGTGAATAAAAGTTATTTAATCATTTTGTTTAACTTGTACTTTCAGAATAATTTACATGATAAAATAAAAGAATTTCAATGAAACATATTTTAAAATTGGATTGTATATATTTGATAAAACTACTTACTGCCCATAACAAGTCAAACAAAGCTAACATGCGTCGTAAATAAACTTAAGCAAATATTCAAAGTAGAGTTAGAACATGTTAACATTTTAGTAATTGAATTCACAGGTCAAAGACTGAATTGACACACCAAATGCGCATAATAAATTAGAGGGAAAATGTTATACTCTTACCTGTTTTGTCTATGTCTTATCTTGCGACATGACTTTCCTTGGTGATGCTTTGGAGAAGAACTGGCAGATGAAAAACTGTTTTGCCTTTTCATATTAGAAGTCTTGTATTTTTCAAGAGAACGGGGAGAATGATGACGTCCTTTCCAAGACAAACTTCTATTGGATACTGGTGTAGAATCCATACGAGAATCATACAGTTCGTCTGACCCATGTTGTCTCCCGTTTGAGTTCATATACCTGTCACCCTCTTTTGAGGACTCGTTACTATTACCAGATTCACAAGGATTCTCAAGGTCTGAACCTGAATCCAATTCTTCAGATAGATCACTTATCCCTTGATCCTCCAAAATGGCAAGAACATCTACTGTGGCCTTCTCAGCCATCTTCCTCTGAAGAGTCACCGTCCTAAGCTGTTCTTCCAATTCCACAACCTAATAAATTTGGTGGAAAATTGAAGTTATATAAAAAATATTAAGAAAGATCACAAAATTTTGATTCCACAAACTATTAAAAGTAAACTTTAACATACCCTTTTTTCCAGTTCATCAGTTCTCTGTCTAGCACTTCTTGAGATTGACCTTTCGGAAAGCAACCTTGCCCGTAGGAATTCAATAGTCATTGCAGTGGAGTCCTCCATGCCCGAAGTAACCCTAAAGGACACACATGTTTAATTAATGCAGCTCAATTGAAGATCTATTACAGAAGAAGAAAAAAAAGAATAAATCTAATACCAATACAAGCCTATTAACAGAAGAAAAAAAACCTAAATAATTACCATTCAATTATCAATTTCAAGGTAGGTAAAATCATTAAGGAGACATTAAGTCGTAGATCACGGAATCGTAAGATTGTACAAAATTCATAAATCTTAAATGTATGCATATAAATTCATAAACATGCATATAAAAATAGCATAAGACAAAAAAAA
>Ga0228711_1002422_pt1 | contig 28666 bp, 15 predicted proteins | sample MedpolnodulmetaG_2_FD_177996 | JGI IMG/M metagenome (GOLD analysis project Ga0228711, IMG submission 177996) | Root nodule microbial communities from Medicago polymorpha collected in Santa Monica, California, United States - brown nodules | ecosystem: Host-associated > Plants > Roots > Nodule... | reverse complement strand
TCCTGGTGTTTTAATAGGGGTTGTTATCTTTAGTGTCCCGTCTTCACTGCTTAAGCTGATTAGGTTTCATCAATAATGTGTGTCAATTTTTGCTGTAAAAAAAAAAAAAAAGATCCCCTTTTTTTTGTGTGTCAATTTTTTTCAACACTCATATAGATTCATTTTTCAAATTCTAATATAGGTTTTGTCGAGTTCAATTGAGTAGCGCATAAAGTTTGAATTTTTGTTCAATTTCTACTTTGTTTAAGAAGCCTCAAGATTTTATGTAATTGAATATTGATTTTATGTAAATTTGATTTTGAATATTAATTGGTATGATTCATATATATGTAGCTTTTTTTATGTTATTAATTTGTGTTTTGATGTTGGAGTTATGTTGTTGAGTTTCATTGTAAGCATTTGAATGTTTGGATAAAGTGTTAATAGTAATTTGTAGGTTTGATCATCAATTCTTCCCTTTGTGCATGTTTGGATGAACAATGAGATTGAAAAGTTATGTTGAGCCATCGTGAATTTGTGAAGTTGCAAAGTGTAGCTATTTCCAAAATCGTGGTAAGATTGAAAATTCACGTTGATCCACCGTAATTTTGTGAAGCTACAAAGTGTAACTATCACCAAAATCATGGTGGCTCACAATCTTTTTATTTTTATTTTGCAGGAAAGATATTTTCCCTTTATTTTAATATTTTCTTCAAATTTGGTTATTTCATAGAATCAATGAGCATAAATTGTTTAACCTATTCTCTCTTTATGGGAACAATTTTCAAAATCAAACGTCTGAAGTAAACCAAATCATGCACTTGTCCAGATGAGAGGTGGTTTCCAGGTTGAATTGGCGGTACACTTTCTGAAGGTTAGTTTCATGCATACCTTGGTTATTATGGAAACTTTATACTAGATCTTGTCATATCTTGTCATAATTGTGATTTCTATCGCAAGACAGTTCAATTCCATTATCTGACTCAAGCTTGGGGATCCAGATATGGACGACGAAAAAGTAAAGGTAGATCTTATTGTTATTGGATTAGTTATCATTGATCCGAAAAAGGTGCTCGATTGGAAAAAGGAGAGGTACATTTAAATGCCTTTAACATTTTTATGGTTATGTTTAATCATTCTAATGTTCATTTTCTTGCTTACATTTCAAAAATGTGAAATCAATTTCTTATTGGATTTGTATACGGTTAAATGCTTATTACATTTCTTATGGTTAAAAATATGAAATTAGATTATATTTCACTGGAAATATATAAGAATAGAGTTGTTAAGATCGAAATCTAAATCATAGCATCGTACAATTGTACGATCTTACAACCACTGGAAGATCTTATACGATCCTAAAAGTTCAATTTTTCTTAGTCAAGTTCACTCTTTGACTCCTTAAACTAGTCTTTTAACCCATTTTATACTCTTCATTACCCGTAATTTCCAAAATGTTGCTGGAGTATTACGTTATAGTAGTAGTATATATTACATGCAATCAGTTCTATATTTTTTTTCTTTATGATATTAATTGTAACAGATTGTGCAGAACTAATGTGGGTATATAAAACATAGAGGGATGGTATTAACTTCAAAGGTTGCTTTTTTATCTTAGTTATTAATTGTCATGTTTATAAAAGAAAGCCACTAACTGATGTCGTTAGATAATATTCTACAGACACAATTTGAAGTTTGATTTGATCTAATTGCTATGTTTATAAAAGAAATCTGTAAAATCATGGCCGTAGATTATATTATGTTGACATAATTTGAAGTTTGATTTGATATGTCTTCGTAAGCCAATAATTCGTATGTATTATATCTTGTAATGAGTCATAAATGACTTTAAATCATGTGATATTTGCAAAAATTAGAGCAATCATGGGTACTTGATTTGAATGTTCAATTCCAAAATTTCGTTAATCTTGTTCCTATTCTTCCTTTCGTTTGCCAATTTTTATAATACAAAATAAAAATTTGTTAAATCGTTCATTCATATCAATGACATGGAATTGCACCAATTCATGCACATCACATGAATGTTTGAGATATGAATATACTTTTTTTTTCTTTCTCTTTCATACATATATATATATATTATATTTTTTGGTCATTTATCATCTAATTCATCATAAATGAGAAATACAAATGATTAGTAAACTGGTCAACCTGAAAATTCATTTAACAATATTATTCTTGTCGTAGAATGATTTGTTCCATCTATTTCAGTCTTTTGGAGTCATAACAAAGCTTACGATGTTGCGTCCCAAAAATCGTTTTCTTTCATGTCTTCAAATGAATCTTTCATTTTTTTTCAGACTCTTAGAACTCACAGATGATTTGTTTTATCATTATTGTAGCCACTTCTTCAAATGTAAGATTTTCCTTCTGCTGTTAGTGCTATACAATTTTGCACAAATGCTCAACCAAGCATAAGGTATACATAGATTATTTATTTCTCTTTTATGCAACTTGTCTACTATTTTGTTAACTTGATGTTGGACTGCATATTTTTAGTAACTGGAAAGCACTATTCATTCCCATTGATGTTGAGGATTTGTTATCTATCTAACTTGTTGTTGGACTGCATACAGCTACGACTCTTGATGTGCTACAACAAGTATTTTCTCGCCGTGGATATGTGGAAAATAATATAACATATCAGATGTCAACTAGGAAGATTCTCATCTCTCTCTCTCTCTCTCTCTCTCTCTCTCTCTCTCCCTCCCCCCTTTGTGAAGTGCTTTTGACAGTATTATTCAATAATTTACTTTAATCCTTTTTAATCTTTTTTTTAAATAAACAAGCAAAAATTAATTTTAAACATATTATTTTTTCTTGTTTATTTAAATTATAACAAGAAAACGATAAAACAACTTATTTTACATCATTGAAATTTTTTTCTTGGCATTCAATGCTTCATGGAATGGTTCACTTTTCTCAACAAAATGACAATAGTCATAGCCCCCTATCATTAGATTTGGGAAATGAAGAATATCTCTGCTTCAATGCTATATGTCATGAGAAAAATCAATCACAAATATGTTGTTGCTTTCATTGAATGGTTCACTTTTTTCTCAACAGAAAGATTTTGACAGAAAACAAGGGTGAATGGCCAATAATATTATTTTGTGACAAATCATGATGAACTCTTTCGTGACATCAAGCATGTTCGTTATTGTAATTGACGAAGATTATAATTAATTTTAAAAATAAGACTTGAAAAAAGTTTATAAAAAGTAGCAAGTCTCATCTTAAAACCATCCACCGAATAAGTGAAATATAATAATAATGATCGATCAAGGTTATTCAGTTGTCTCTATTTTACTTAACATAATTTATCTTCTAACATCTTATTCATTGTTGTTGAGTTTGTTCCTCATCTTTGGAGGGACTTTACCAACCCAAATCCGCCCATTGAGCAGAAAGGTCGATCTTCAGAAGTATGTTCTATCTTACTTTCTTATATTATACTGATGAACCAAATTTTCTTGTTGATCTTTGTCAATTTCATTCTAATACTATTTTCATCTTCTATGAGATAGTATGGAGATGGAGATGCAAGAATGTATGGAGGGATTCAAGGATTTGGACCCAGACAAGGTGCTAAATATTTTTAATTTTTTTGGGTTTATTTGTTTTATTTGGTTATTGCGGTCATTTTTAATGTAAGTCTTACTTTCAAATTTTAAAGATCTAAAAATCCTATAAAAATACACATTTATTTTTTGTATTCCACTTTCAAGTATATAATTAATGCACAATATATTGATCAATGCACATGTCATTTTTATTGTGTATTCTTTATTAAAATCTTTCACACATAACACAAATGAAAGAATGGCCAAAGCTGGTGCATTTTCTACAAGAAGAAACATATATTATGATCAATATGGAGGTGAAACATTGATATGTAGTGATATTGATGATACTGATGAAGAAGTGGTTGAAGAGAATAACGAAGTTAAACGTTTCTTTTCTTAGGCTAAAGATAAACTTCTATGGTAAATCAAAATTGACATGTTACTATACTTACATTTAAAAGTTATATTTAAAATAAGAATAAGAATCAAGGGTCCTGGTTGCAATATATTTGTTGTTAGAATTTATATGAATCTTCAATTTAACACAATTTAAACTCATTGTGTGTGCTACATTTTCACCCTTCATTCAAATGCTTTAAGTTTATTGTTTACTACAACTACAATTTGACTATTGAATATATTATAATGACATTTGAGGAATACAGTTTAACTGAGGTGTTCAGAGCTATATTGAAGGTACACATTCAGATATTTAGTTGAATAAGTTAAGGACAAAAATGTAAATCAATGATATTTAGTTGTTAACCTTAACAATTATTGCAAAATATGGCTGATCTCATATTAAGTTTTCTTAATATTAAGGTTACCCGAATCTCTAAATCATACATTCTTAATGTATTTAATATCATTGAATTATATTTTTTTTCGTAACTTATTAAATTCTACCTGAAACTCTGAATTGCTACCTCAAATAATATAGCTCTGAACAATACTCAACACCTACTCAGTTAAATCGTATTTCTCAAATACCGTCCTATTATATTGAATAGACAGATTGTAGTTGTAGTAGACAATAGACTTAAAGAATTTGAATGAAGGGTAAAAAATGAAGTACACACAATGCGTTTAAATTGTGTTAAATTGAAGATTCAAAACAAATATAACAACAAATATTGCAACTACGACCCCCGACTCTTATTCTTATTTTTAAGTATGAGTTTTGAATGTAAGTTTAGTAACATTTCAATTTTGATTTACCATAGAAATTGATTTTCACTCGGAGAAAAGACAGGTTTAACTTCGTTATTCTCTTGGACCTCTTCTTCATTGGTATCATTGTTATTACTACATATTATTGTTTCACCTCCAAGTTGATCATAATATATGTTTCTTCTTGTAGGAAATGCATCAACTTTGGTCATTCTCTCATGCATTGATCAACATATTTTGCATTAAATTTATATTGGAATACAAAAATAAACTTGTATTTTTATATGATTTTTAGATCTTTAAAATTTGAAATTAAGACTTATCTAATCAAATGAAACCGAGATGTATAACGCGGTATCTTTTCAACATGTTGTAATTTGGTACTCTTAAATAATATATTTTTAATTCTTAAAAATAAATTTTCTGGACAAAAATATTTATAAGCATTTTTTTCTACTCGTATTTGGGGTTTGATTCATAAGGAGGTTTATTAAATTACATTACTATAATTTTCTTGTTTGTAAATCACTTGTAGATACGCATTTAATAAATTCTTAATATTTTCATCCATTTTCTGATAAATGACATGGTACTGTGAATCTCACATGCATTAAAAATGATTTGTTTAGCTTAATTTTAAGATTTTTCAATCTAAAGCTCGTTAAATAAGATTTTAATTATAAGTCATTTTAAGCACAAAGGTTAATCCCTCCACATACTTATCAATGTGTTTGAATTTTATATGGGCAATGCTCAAGCAATTGAAGTTGCCTTCGGAGGAGATTTGCCTCTTGGTGTACAAATCTTGTCACAGATCTCAATCCTGGCGTAAGTACATTTGATTGTAACCTTTTTCATTCCGCAAGAAATATATCTTCCCTTTATTTTAATATTTTCTTCAAATTTGGTTATTACAGACAATCGATGAGCATAAACTGTTAAACATGTTCTCTCTTTATGGGAACAATTTTCAATATCAAACGTCTTCGAAGTAAACCAGATCATGCACTTGTCCAGATCTTGTGATATCTTGTCATAATTGCGATTTATATCGCAAGACCGTGCAATTCCATTATCTCACTCAAGCCTGGTGATCCAGATATGGACGGTCAATTGAATTATATGAAAAACTAAAGGTAGATCTTATTGTAATTGGATCAGTTGTCGTTGATCTGAAAACATGTGCTCGATTGGAAAAAGGAGAGGTACGTTTATATGCCTTTTAAATTTCTTAGGGTTATGTTTAATCATTCTAATGTTCTTTTTCTAGCTTACATTTCAAAAATATGAAATCAATTTCTTATTATATTTGTATATGATTAAATGCTTATTACATTTCTTTTGGTTAAAAATATGAATTAGATTATATTTCACTGGAAACCTATGTTAATAGAGTTGTTAATATTGAAATTTAAATCATAGATTCGTACACTTTTACGATCTTACAACCACTAGGAGATCTTACGTGATCTTAAAAGTTCAACTGTTCTTGGTCAGGTTCACTCTTTGACTCCTTCAACTAGTCTTTTAACCCATTTTATACTCTAAATATTATTTTTGAGACGCAATACAGGATCTTACGATCCTAAATTTTACGATCATGCTTCCCCCCTTCATGGTCCTTAGTAGGATTTCGCTCTTGACAACATTGTATGTGATCTTGAGTAGAAAAGTTTGTTTTCGCATGGTGCTTTACCTGCATGTTCAAATGTTATAAAATTTCTACCAAACTAACTTAATGGCTCACAAGCATACCCATGATAGTATTTTTTCAAGGCCTTTTATTTAGAGAATGGTTTATTTGGCCGTTGAATGACCTTTCGATATGTTACTGCACTTTGAACTTGAATTTTTTTTCAACTAAGAAAGGACTAAAGTGCAGGGATTTGCAGAACTTGAATGTGGTATGTCATGGTATTTGAAAGCTATTGATGATTCAAAACTAGTTGTTACTTTTCATTATCCATTCATTCAAAGAGCTGGTTCTATAAAATGACTTAATTTACTTTCATTAATCATGCTCGTTCCATGCTTTAATCATTGTTCATGAAACCAAATATTGTGTTTCACATCGCATGTTATTCTCCAAGGCTTTGTTTGCGAGTTTTGAGGGGAGGGGAAGGAAAGACTTAGGAGGGAAAGGGAAAGGAGAAAGGAGGGAAAGCCTTCCCCTTGTTTGGGAGTTAAAGAAACCAACAAGGAAAGGAGATGGAGGGTTTATGTGATAATTTTACTATTTTACCATTTTTCTCTTAAAATCAATACATTGTGATAAACTTTGTTATTTATCTTATAAATTATAATTGAAATTTTGAATTATTATGAGGACAAAATTGTCAATTTGTATATTTAACCCCCCAAAACCTTTCAATTTGGGGAAACTTTAAAATTGGACAAATGAAGCCCTTCAAAACCCCTCAAAACCTTTCCCTATTTTTTTAAAACTCACAAACAAAGGTTTACCTCTTCATAAGTCTTTCCTTCCCTTCCCCTCCCCTCCAAAACTCAACTCGCAAACAAAGCCTAAGACACTAATCTTTATTATGTAAAATCAGGTTATGCTTTTACGAAAAAAGAAGGAGAGTAAAAAATGGTTATTAATTTATATCTTTGATTGATCTTTCAACCATAGTTCCATAATCTTGTCATTGGGGTCGGAACAAAAGGGCCACCTATCAAAATACTTTTCCTTGGTCCTTCTTCTATTTTTCATAAATTAAATAATAAGTCATACGTAATTATTTAATTACTAATAAGTTCAATTTATTATTTTATAAATAAGTCTTATTTATTTTTCTCATCTATTTGTCCTTTGTGTATGACCATGTAGGTTCTCGTAACGTAATAATATTAAATCACATATTTAATACTATCAACAATCAGCGATATCTAGCAACACATCACTATTACCCAAGTGACAAACATCGCTGCTACCCAAGTGACAAGAATGTCATTTGATCTGACAAACCTTTCCATGATAATAGTTATGTGAATAATTACTATTTTGCCCTTATGTCTATATTGAACACAAGGCATAATATGTCACCCTTGTCCAGTTCAATATTGGGCCCTTAGACGATTCTCATGTTATGTAGGAGGGACAAATTCCATCTAGGTCACTCATGTTCCTCAGCATGATTTGTTGAGTGCCCATCAACCGACTTTATAGTTATCCTGTTACGGGCGACGTTTGTACGATAACAAAATACTTGACTCCTACATCTAGGGTACACAGTGGTTTCAGGTTGAAGGTTGGAATACGCTACTTATCACTATGAGAATAACTTATGACATTTACATAATTTTCAATGTAGTATTCTCATGGTGGGTCAATCCAATATAAATATTACTCATAATATTTATATCTATGTGAAGACTTGATAACTTTTTATCCATGATCTGCAAGATGTGATCATCAGTCTACCCATATAATAGTCTATAAGCTTTAATGTTGTCCCACTTCACAATAAAGTTTAACTACGAATACTTTAATAATAGTGTCATTATGTTTAATGGAGTCTCATGATTAAGTTATACTTAATGTTCAATTAAGCGGACTAACTATTCTAAGACTTCATTATTTTAAAATAAATAAATAAATAAACGTCTTATTATTATATATTCACAATATATATTTATATTAATATCATGATACAAAGCCAAACCCGATGAATATAGATTGACTATTAAGACTTACTCCAACAAATTAATCAAACAAATTCTTGCAATACTTTTATTGTTATGTTTTTCTGAAGTTTTTAAGTAATTGATATGTTGTTCCATTAGTGAAGCTCATTTGATAGCTCACAGGAATATTATTTGCAAGGGTCAGGGTTCGAAATCTAAATTACCTGCACCCTGTGAAGCCCCGATACTTTAAAAGGGATGACGTATCGCTGCGTATCCTGCACTGATACCTGCTAGATACTTCCTGATACGTATCAGGAGAGTATCCGAAGATTAAATTATTTTTTTAAAAAAAAATAATTATCCGATACTTCCCGATACGTATCAGGAGAGTATCTGAAGATTAAATTTTATTTTTTTAAAAAAATAATCATCTGTTACTTCCCAATACATATCAGGAAAGTATCCAATAATTATCCTGCACTGATACCTACCCTAATATTTCCCAATTAATGTTAACTAAAATAACTTAACTTTTGGATTGGATACCGAGTTTTCAAAAAAAAAAAAACTTAGTTCCTAATGTGTTCTTTTTTGGATATAGTGCTTCTTTTTTGGATCGATATAATATAGCACTAACAATGTTCTTTTTGGATATAATATAGCACTGATGGTGCTCTTTTTGGTATATATTGTGTATGTATTTGACTAATCATCACTCTCTTAATCGCCAATACTATTTATATTTACGTTGATGTGCTTCGAGCCTATGACTGATTTTTTTTTTTAGAGATATGACAGGTTTCTTTTGTTTGTTAATATATTTGCATATTAAAAAAATGGTTATAATTATATTATACATTTAAGTATATGATATTTTTTATTAACGTATCACAGCCGTATCGTATCTTGATTTTTGAAATTTTTCCGTATCGACGTATCGGTGCAGTATCGTGTCCGTATCGTATCTCGTATCCGGGCTTCATAGCCTGCACTTAAAAGTGTATGAATCTAGTCAATAAACTACTTGAAAAAATAAGAAAAAAAGTACAATATAAGAATATAACTTATAATATCCTCAACATCATTTTATATTCTGACATAAAACTTATAAACACTCATCTCAATATGCTCACCTCCATGAAATCTATTTAGGAACATTTAACAATAAGCAATATTTAGATTGGGCAAGTGCTTGCTTCAATTACTTAAGAACTGGTATTCATATAGCCTTATACAACATTTCCTTTTGAAGTATATGTTAAACATTTCAAATATGTACATAAATCCATCAAAACTCATATTTACTATTTAACCTCTTCTATTTCTTTGAGCGGTAGGGGGTAATTTCTCTGATGGACCAGTAGGAAGCTTCTTTCCAGTCTCTAATTCAATCCTCCTCTTGAGCTCTCTAAGTATACGAATTTGTCCCAACTTTTCAGGAGACAATTTGTCCCAATAAATTCCTGTAGTAAAGAAGTAAGTTGAGTTTGAGCCTGTTTGAATTTATCTTTTTCAAAAACTATTTTTAGTTTTCAAAAAAATAAAAAATTTGTTAGAACAACAATCAGGTTCGAACTATGAAGCACGAACACTCTTCGAATTAAGCGTGTCTCAGTGTCGGAGATTGTTGTGTCCGACACCGAAACATATAATTACACTGAATTATGTGATTTTCTCAAACTACTAGAGGTGTCGGCGTGTCAATGTCCGTATCGTGTCCGGTGTCTGTGTCTCTATCCATGCTTCATAGGTTTCGAATGAGAAACAAAGCAAACAAGGTAGTTCAGCTAAATATGCCTATGTCTCCAACCCTGCCCACTTGTCAATACCTATGAGCCATACCAAACAAAACTGAAAGGTCAAGTTTGGATAAAAGCTTAGTTACGTGCTTATAACTAAGCGCTTATCATATAAGTGCTTATGTACAAACTATTTCTATAAGAAAATATAAAATAAAGTCAAGCTATTTTCATACAGAGTCATAAGTTATTTTGATAAGCTATTCTAAAAAGCTTTATGGAAATAAGCTAAACATAACTTCTAGACAAGTCATAAGTTTTCTCAATAAGCACTCTCAAACAGTCTCACAAGTGGTTGTGTCAATAGAGACACTAAATTATGTCAATCCAATCAAGCCTAAAAACTTGTTTGATTAATTTTTTTTTGTAAAACTATGTTATAACAAATATGACACAACAATCAAAGAAGCCTGTAGAAAGAAGGCACTACAAGAAAAAATAAAATGCTAAGTTAGATAGAAATTTTTCACCAACCTTGAGGCTTTGGAATGGGTGTATTTGTAAAAATGACCTGAGATGGAGTACAAATGATATCCACTGGTACATCATGGATTAACAGCTTTTCAACTGGAATGTCATCCACCAATTGGCAGTCATGCACTGTAAGAGAAATTCTCATTGTGTTATTATATCAATAAATGAAAATTATAAATTTTTCATATGAGTAAATTAAATAATCAAACATGAACCAAAACGGAATTAAAGGACAGCGGAAGATATCAAAATATTTTGGTATCTTCTGTTGTCCTTGTAAAGAAGAGATTTCGCTGCAAAACATGGACTCTTATACCATCTTAGAATTTGGGTCAGACCAGTTGGTTTCTGGAAACAACAAAATTTGATTTTGCCACCTTCGAATATGTTCAACCAAAATAATATTTTTTACATATTAGATGTTAGAGAATAATATGCAATGCGAAAAAGAAATAATATAAATTATCCTTGTTAAGAAGAGAAAAATTTCTTTTTTATAAACAAAATTTGTGGTCTCATAAACAATGATTAAAGCATGGAAGGAGCATGAATACTAAATGCACATCTTTGAGAAGCCTTTGAGGAATGGCTAAGGAAAAGTTACATAAGCAAGAATCAAAATTACCTGATGTAACAACTAGTGTTGAATCATCGATAGCTCCCATATAACGCAACATACCATATTCAAGTTCTGCAAATCCCTGCACTTCAGTCCTCTCTTAGTTGATGTAACATTCAAATTCATAAGGTCATTCATCAACTAAATCAACTATTCTCTACAATAACTATTGGTAAATAATGTCACAGAGAAGTATGAAAAATATACAATAAAAGGCCTTAAAACAATACTCTTGTCGGTATGCTTGTGCGATATTAGATATTAATTAGAAATTTTATAATATTTAAACAAGCAGGTGAAACAGCATGCCGAGGCAGACTTTTCTAACCAGGATCACAGACAAGGTTGTCAAGAACAAAATCGTACTTAGGATCATGAGGAAGGGGTGTTTTTGCAAGTAATCGTACAAAATCGTGTGATTCTACGATTTAACTTGCAATCTTAACAACACTATTGACATAGGTTGCCAGTGCAATATAATCTAGTTTGATATTTCTATCATTTTGATGAATAAAAGGAAAAGAACATGAGATTGATTAAACATAACCATAGGAAATGTAAAAGGCATTTAAATGTACCTCTCCCTTTCCTAATCGAGCACCTGTGTTCGGGTCAACAGCGACAGATCCAATAACAATAAGATCTACTTTTATCTTTTCATCTAATCCAATTGGTCGACCGTATTTGGCAACCCCAACAGAAGTACAGGCTTCCTTAATGGTACCCGAAGTTAACATATTTGACTCGATTACAGAGAAAAAACCTGTCCTCAGCCGTGGTTGAGGAGTTAACAACTTCTTTCCATCTGCACAAACAGAAAAGTACTGCAAGTTTTGAAAATATATCCATAACTCTCATATCAGCAATTGGAAATTTAATTATCATCGAACACAATGTCTGTTTTATTAAGCTTAATTTCTTAATTGTACTTTTGTTCTATGTTACATAAAGGTTCTAGTTTAATACTCTCCCTTGTCAAATAGTAAAACCAAATAAGTGCAAATACAGCAGGTACCAACGATCACCATAAAGTCTAAAAGGCATCTATAGTAAAGTTAAAATAGTAAAATATAACACTATCTATGAAAAATGATATAAAATCTGAACAACTTATAGAATGTTTGGAATTGCTTTTGGATGATGCTGAACGCACGGCCAAAGAACTCATTTATTCTGGATCTGGCTCCTCTAAAGCGAGCAGTTCACTTTAGAGTGTAAAGTGAGAATCATTTAAGGTTTGCAAGGGAAGTTCAGATCTGAGATAACATGCAACCCATTTGTTCATGTACCTAATGATGTCCAACTTGCATAACTTGTCAAACAGGCTTTACTGTTATTTTGATACTTCCTAATTAAAATAACGCGTCTATTTAGAAAATTCTTGTAATCAATATTATACACAACTGCTCAAGATCTCAATTTAACACGATGAAGTTTAAACAACACTATTTACATCAAAATGAGCCACTGGGGAAGTTGTGTATGGCTCTGAATGTCAGTGATGAGTATGCAATTCTCCCCTGCTTGCATTCTGTTGCTATTACCTATATCTAATAATGCTAATAAAAATCAAATTGTGGAACTTAGAAATAAAACCAACAACGCAACAATCACAAAAGGGTTTTATACTTCTTGAGTAACCTTCCCCCTCCCTACCCAACACCATGCACAAACTCCAAATAAAGTACCTATCTAACCTGAAAGAGTGAGAAATCTGACTGGTTTCTGAGGAGAATCTGGATTAACCTTCACACATTGTGCATCGCGGAACACATCCAACGCCCTCATCTGCATAAAAACCCACACACGTCGATAAATTCCTACTCAAAATCACAAATAACAGTCATTTCCCATTCCACGCCCTGCCAAACTTTTGCCAAAAAAGATGAATCAGAAGGAAGCTTATAGGATAGTCTAATTACCTAACAAAACAAACAGTAACAATGTTAACTACTATGCTACTAACTAACTGATACAGTTACAACTTAATAACAGTTACTTTTGCCTAGCTTTCATAACTAACAGGAAGAATCTAGACACGGAAATGTTCTAATCACGGATTACGCTTAACAATCTGGACTATGGAGTGTCGATCTGCATACTTCTATCAGTTGTCTAACAAAAAACACCAACAAAAACCTGATTTGGTGTCAATACTTCAGCTGAACACATTAGAGTCACCGGAAGTGTATGATACTTTCTTGGGCCAGCAGTATAAAGGAAGAAACTTGATGATAAATTTGAAATCATTTTTCTATATGTGAATGATGTTCAGTTAACCGGCGACAGTGCAGAACTTACGGAAAATTTTAAAGTTTGAGATTAAGAATCAAATTGAAAGGTTTGGTCTTGTTCTCATATCTCATATTCTTTGCATTGAAGTTCTGTTGCGTATTTAAGGCGAATTACACCAGAAAGATTCTTGATAAGATAGGCATGGATATTGTAAGTTTATTACATCCTTTAATCATGTAATTTAATTCAATTTCCCTCTGTTACATCTAATGTTCAAGGGATTAAGCTCTGCTATTCTAAAATCAACTATGCACTTTAGAGACAAATTAGTCCGCTAAATTTACAAAAGTAAGAGATGAGTCTCTAAAATTGAAGATCAATAATCAATTTGTTCATCCATAACAACAGAAGTGCTAGTTAGTACATTTATGACATGTTCAAAATGGAGCACGCTTTCAGAACTGTATTTAAGGTTTTAGTTGATCTCTATTATATAATCAAGATTCATCAGCTTGATTGACGAAATGACTAATTTGATTAACGCGTGTTTTTCAGAGATTAATTTACAATTTTATAAAGGGTTAATATATGCTTCTCCCCTATAATATTAGTGGTTTCTGGTTCACCCCTGTAAAAAATAAATAGATTCTAACTCTGTAATTTGAAGATTCTTTGGTTTTGGACTTTATGAAGTTTGACGGTACAAAATCGATAATATGTGACGGAGTAAACCAAAATTTACTCAAATTACAGAAGGCGAAAGTACCTTAAATCAGAAACCGCTAATATTACAGGGGTAAACATATATTAACCCTTTTTATAAATTTGGGAACAATTTAACAAAACCAATTTTTGTCAGAACCAAACATACACTAAATATATATCTAAATTCTAAACACTTGAAAATCAATATCAATGTGTATAAAATTGCATTGACCTTATCAGCAGCAAGAGAAGCACCAACAAAATTAGGAATCCTATGATGAACAGGTCTAGGATTCTGAGCAAAATTATTCCCTTCCATCAAATCCCATATCCTCTTTCTAATTACCCATTTCCAAGCTTTCGGATCATCCTGCATCGAAGATTTCTCCTCCTCAACCGCCATTGCTCGACGAGCTTCAGCGTCGAGCGTGAGCCGCTCCGCCTCGAAAGCGGCTTCATTGAAGGAAGCTTTGTTGTTGCTGCTGTTGGTGACTTCCAGTTTGAATGAAATGGAAGTTTGTGGTTTTGTGGAGAGAGAGCGGTAAAGAGGAGAGAGAGTGAATGGATAGCGTAACCGTAATGCTTGTGTTTCCATTTTGGGTGAAAAAATTTCGGTTAGTTAGTTAGATGCATAAAATGAGAAATTGTATTGTTATTCCTTTTAACCAAAACTAGACTTCTACCCGTGCTCCGCACGAGTCATTCACACGTTAAATACTAACCACAAATTGAAAGATATTTCATAGAAATAAAACACTTGATAAATATAAACTACATTGAATTTCAAATTAAAATTGTCTCGTGTATACACTACCACAATGACATGATGTCATACATTGCGAAATACTTCATGATATGTCATATTTGAAGTCACATTAGTGTTTTTACCATCTTCATCGGTTATAATCTCTTGAAGTAACTCTTACATGTAGAAGTTCAATTCTCTTGCATGGAGAAGTTCAATTGAAGGGAGTCAATACTAAAAGGGCATTAAATACACGTGGGATGCTTAGAATGATACCCTGTAGCTTTCTAACCTCAATATTTGTCATGAATATAAGACATAGTGTACATTTGAACTGCTCAATGCACTATTAGTCACAAAAATATGATGGTCCTTTGAGTGTTGCTCGAAATCTTTGTTACAGTGATAACAAAAAAACTTAATTATAAGCTGCAAAAATGAATATATAGAAACTTGCCTGCGTTCAGTCGTTAGAGGTTCGATGATGCGTTGAGAGAATTCTTTATAGCTGAATGTAAAGTGCAAACAAAGGAGGGTGTCATTGCACATGTATATATAGAGTGGAATGGAGAGTTTGAATCATAGATATATGTGTACATAATGATATAATATAATATTTTGAAGAATATTTTGCACCCCTTTGAAGAATAGTCCTTACATTTCATTAAATGTTTTTAAAATCCTCACATTTTATCTCCGTTATCAAAATTAGTCTCTACTGTTAGTTCTCTAACAGAATGTTGATGTGGCAGTTAGTGGATCCCAATTATTTTAGGGTTAAAATATGTTTTTAGTCCTAAATTTTGCGTGACTTTGAAGAATAATTCTTATTATTTTAGGGATTTTAAAAACATTTATTGAAATGCAAGGGCTATTTTTGGTCCCCGTAAAAAATTATTTTCAAAAACAAAATATTTTGCAGGGACTATCTTTCTACAAAATGGGTTTAGTCATCATGTGCCACGTGTGCAAATCATCACGAAAGTGGAGTTAGAGACCAAAACCAAAACGAGGCATATTTAAAGGGACCAAAAACTACAACAACAAAAAATTACGGGACTAAAACCAAAATAAGGCATAAATTTTTGATAAATTATATGTAAACATAAAATTATACGTGATTCACTTCAATTTGGAGGATTCATTTAAAAAATTTGGTCAAGTTTAGTTTAAAATTTTTGGGGTCATCATATCTAAAGATAAATATAAAGGCACTTTAGAGAAAAATTTGGTGGTCTCATTTGAATTTTTTGGATATCAGTAAGTAAATCTCATTAAAAAATAAATTTTATTTTTAAATAAATTAATTCAATATAACATAACATTGAGACCCCTAAAAAAACATAACATTGATTAAATTGGATGATGGATAAGTACCCAACCAAATTCAAAGGTATCATTGCGTTTACCTTTTTTAAGAAGCAAGTTGTTATTTTTTTTTACGAAAAAGAATTGGTAACATTTCGTTAATCAGAATATGTTTAATACAACATGGCACATAGACAAATATCTAAAAACTAGTTGATGATGTAGTCTCCTTAACAAGACTACGCCTCATTAATAAGACTATGAACAACCTCATTCATTTGTGCTGAAACATATCTTCTTCACGAGAGACTACAATCATTATATATAAGTAGCATACACTTCATGATCGTAGTAAATAAGCAAAACCGCAACTACATGTAACTATAATTATGATTTTTATTTTGGCCATTTCAAAAAAAGAATAAGGTTTAAGCGTACTTTTGGTTACCTAATTTTTTAAACGTTGTGATTCTGGCTCCATATTAAAAAAAAATTAAGTTAGGGACAAAAAATACGATTCAGTTAAATAATAATCGATTGAGTATTACTTTTTCCACCCTATAAGATTCTCGCGCGCCCTGCATTTTTTTCAAAAATGCCCTTGTGCAGTCCAGATTTTAAAATCTGGATTCATGTTTACTATTTCGGATTTTATAATCCGTACAATTCTTATGTATAATCAGCCATCAGACTCTCTTACATTTCAGCAGTTTTGAGTTTTGCTTTTAAAAACAACAAAAAAACTAAGTAAAAAATGCTAAAAACCTGTCAAATAAAATCATAAAAATATAAAAATACCACCAAAAAATTCTAAAAATCAAATAAAACTAATGCAAATTTTTTCAGATTTTTCTGAGAATATGAATAATTAAAAAAAATGAAAAATGGGTCTAAACGATGGAATTTTGGATTTTGAGGGGCGAAATCCCGTAAGAAGTTCCTTCTAGGGGAGTCATGGTCCTTGAATTTTTCTGATTTTTTGGAGAAGTTTCAGAGCAATCCGATCAAGTAGCCCGAAAACCCGATATTTTACTAACAGGTAACAATGACCCAAAACAAAAGGATAAGAGTTTGGAAGATTAATATTGTCCCTAAAAGGATTATACATGTTACAAACATGTTTAGGATTTGTGCTGATACAGTTCGGATTATATAATTCGAACTGTTTTACCTTGAAAAAGGGTGTTTAGGGGGTTTCCGGATTATGTAATCCGGGGAAACATCATGTAACGCGCCCTATTTTTGAAGTTTCCGGATTACAAGATCCGGAAAAATCCGTAACTCCATTTTTCACCCTATAACAAAGGAAAACACCATTCCGGATTATAAAATCCAGAAACCTCAAGGGCATTTTTGAAAAAAACGCAGGACTCGCGAGAATCCTATAGGGTGCGAAAAGTAATACTTTAATCAATTTTGTGTTTTTACATGTCTTTTTTGTGTCTTCACATTTTTTTTAATCCATTCACCTCTTTCTTATATTCCACTTTCTCATTTCCTCTCCTTATTTCTTGTCTTTATATCTCTCTATTCTCCTTCAATGTCCTCAAAGTTTCTCCTTCCCCATTGTTCTCAAAATTCTCCCAAATTTTCAAATTTACCCACCTCCAGATTACACAATACAGACAATTATAATAAATCTAACATCATATGTGAAACTCCAAAAAAAATTGAAGACTTCCAACTCGACCCTAAAATGCAATTTTCAGTAACACTTCTGGATTGTGGCTAATACGAAGGTGTAAAATGTTCACTCAATTTTCATCAATCATGATGGCAGAACCGCGGCACAAAAACAAGTGGCTAGTGTGTTATTGTAGCTTACTAAGAGAAGCGAAATCACATTGCACCATGAGAAGCTTCTAATTGCCTCAAATAGAGTGTGAGAAAGATAGATAGATAGAGAGAGGGGGGGAGAGGGAGAGAGATTTAGCTGCAAGAGAGATCAAAGATAAATAAATACCTCAAAAACACTAAATGAAGCCTGTATTCCAAATAATACAACAGAAAGGCCAACTAAAAGCCTGAATTCCAAATAACATACATTACAATTATATCTTTTCTACTCAAAACTTCATGCATCTGCAACCATAAACCTTTGCCTCATCTACTTTATGTCAGAATCTAACATAAAAGAACTTATAGAGGTAATGAAGATGAGAAGATAGAGTAAAAGTCACAGACTGGTTTTTATAGTTTAATCCACAACCAATGAAGATGGGACTATCTGCATAAAAATCATCTTTCTAAAATTGAGAATCCTTTGTACCAAATACAGATAGATTTCCTTTGCACTTTACCAAAGTGCATTGCATCATATATTTTGCGCCTGCGAAAAGGAGATGCGGACCACCAAGCCAGAAATTAAACTTGCATGTTTGCAAACTAGGGCCTCAGTTGCCTCCTCTTCAGACTCAAACTGAACAAGGGCTTGCCTTTTCCCATTCGTCTCGAAGACTTTGCAGTTGACGAAGACTCCATGCTCCTCCAAAAGACTTGCAATCTCCTCCGCTACAATGTCTTGTGGGAGAGTTGACATGTGGATGATCTTTGTCGGCGAGCAGCAATACCGATAGTTTTTAGCAGCATTTTTGTTAAACCGATTCAGATTTGACTTTGTGTATTCATGTGTATCAGCACCTGGGATTATGTTTGGAGACCTTGAGAAGTTCACCTCCAAATGTTTTCCAAACAACATGGCACCCTATATTTGAAATTGAAAAAGTTTTAGTGATCAATTTGAGCAGAAAAAAACAAACTAATCTACAAGCAACAATAACAATAGAGTTAGATTAATAATCAATCACAAAGTAGATCAATGAAATGAAACACATAATTGTAAAATGTCATTAGAATAAACAATCACAAAGTAGATTACTCAATTTCATTTGTGTTGCATGCAACATACAAAGGTATCAAGAAAATATATCCACCAACACTTGAAATTGAAAGTTAAAACTAATTTAATTACAAGGGAAATATTTCTGGTGGCCAAGTGAAAACAAAGTCAGGACTGGAGACACGAAAACGGTATGATTAGGGTACAAACAGTCAATTGGAAGTGTTTGGAGTGAACGAAATGACAAAAACTGAACTTAAAACTCACTACTACAACAAAACATTGAAACCAAAATGTGATATGTTTTCTCTTCAACAACATTTCTTCATATTGTTTGATATTCTATAAATTACTGGGCAATTTGGGATTAATTCTCAAACTGCAGACAACAAAACTTAAGATGGAAACTATCGACACTTCAGTATGTTGATATGTAAGTGTTCTCTGTAGTACTTGTGACCTCTAAACTGTTCTCTAATTAGCTTTGTAGCTCCCATTAATACAAATCGGGTAGTTTATTAGTGTCCCAAACAAAATAAACTTCACAGACTAAATGAGACCCCTATCAGCATTAACAAGGTAACAGAAACAGGTGATTATGAAAAGAAGAAATTATCCTAAAGGAACAAGCCAATTTACAATTTATAAAGAAGCATAAGATTAGAGGGAATGATATATTTCATGTGGGGGAGGGGGCCAAAAACAAAGCTCGCCAAGTATCATAACAAAAGAAAGGGTATCAAACAATACTCAACACGCACAGAAACATGTCTCAACTAGGTGAATAGAAGAGTTTTGTGGGAAGACTGTGGAAACAACAGCAACCCGTAAGCACAGCAGTGATCCAAACAGATAAAACTCAAACTAGAGGAAGATGCGGCGACCACTGACCAACAAGCATAGCAGAGTTTGGACTTAGCAAGCAGAGAAGAATTAGACAAAAATTTCACCCTGCACATATTTTGAAAAAAAGAAAAGACAAAATTGAGAAATCCGTGCACGGACATTTTTGTGTTTTCTCTAGAAGGGGAAAGATGTCACAGTGCTGCTGCTGATAAGATGATGGCAGCTAATGGGAGTAATAAAAACTCCAGCCATTGTTAGTTTTTACTGTTTTGAGGTCACGGGGCTTTTTGGTCTGAAAACATTTTTTTTAGGAACTCATTACTACTATGTTGTGACTTAATTCTAAATTCAAGTTGCTTTTTTTAAAAAAGAAAAATATATTTCTTTTCTAATTTATTGTTTACTCTTTTGTTATACAGGAGCTGAGCTAAAGTTTTATCAATGAAGGCCCAATAATAAATTAAGTAAAGAATGATGAATTATAAATTCCACTATTCTCTAACTATATTAAATTAATTAAATATTTTCTTAATAAAATCAAATAATTTTGAACAAAATATTACTTAACTACAAGTAATTTTCTTATTTCCACAAATTAACTATTTTTAAATGGAAAAAGGTTAATTTAGTTTATGTTATGGATGTGTAATTTATCAATGCGGTAGGATCTTACATTTTACAGTCTTGTTATCCTCTTGCAATCTTACGTTTTGCCAAATTAATCAAATCATTAATATTTGATTAAATGGATGTGCAGGTTTCCACATTTTATTGATTTTTAAGGTATTCAAAGAATTTCTTAGGTGCTGATCAAAGCATCTTTGATATTACTAACAATTGTGCTCAGAGTGAGTTAAAAGCAACATCTACACCATCCGAATTCACTTCTTCTGGACCGGGCATCAATTGTTGAAAAGCCACAGTCAACAAAGAACCTTTTGTGTTATTGCTTGACCCATTGATATTTGTTGAATTGGAAATGTTTTGATCTTTGGAAACAACAGACTATAGTGAGAGATGAAAAATCTTGAGGAAAGAAGTGACAGTGTTAATGAATCATAACCATTGATTGAAATATTTAACTCCGGTATGTTAAAAGGAGAAAACACAACATAGGATCCCAAAGGATCCATGCAGTATTCTTGAATGATCGCCACAACATTTGGTGGAGGAGGTTCTATAGGCTGCTTACATGAACCATCACTTTCGGTATTATTAACTTGATTGTCAATAATTAATGTAAGCAGCCCATGGAACCTCCTCCACCGACTGTTGTGGTGATCATTCAAGAATGCTTCACAACTCCTTTGGGATCATATGTTGTGTTTTCTCCTTTTAACATACCGGAGTTAAAGATTTCCATCAATCCTCAAAATTCATCAACGATGTCATTTCTTTTTTCAGGATTTGTCAATTCTAATATAGTAAATCTCTTTCCAATGCTTAAAACATTTCCTATTCTACAAATATAAATGGGTCAAGCAAAAACGTAACAAGTTCTTTGTTGTCCGTGACTTTTCAACTATTGATGTCTAGTCCAAAAGGAGTGAATTTGGATTGTGTGAATCTTGTTGTTAACTCACTAACTACAATCATCAATAATATCACTGATGCTTTACTCAATGCCTAAGAACTTTGAATACCCCTAAAATCACTAAAATGTGGAAATTTACGTATCCATTTAATCAAATATAAATGCTTTGATTCGATGCCTATGATCGTAAAATGTGAGACAGTAAGATCCTACCAAAATGAAAAATTACACACATGTTACATAAACTAAGTTAACCCCTTTTCCATTAAATATGGTTGATTTAAGGAAATAAGAAAAGTGTCTGTAGAGTTAAGAAATATTTTATTAATTGATTTTATAAAGAAAATTAATTTAATATGGTTAGGGAAATTTTTAAATTAATTCATCATTATTTACTTAATTAATTAATGGGTCTTCACGAGTAAAATAGCCCAAACCAATGTTGATGTAGAACAGAAAACAACAGTAAAAATATTATTAAAAAAGAAAGAAAAAAAAGTTTTAAAAAAAGACCCACTCAGTTTTTGAATTAAGTCAAGCAACAAAATGGTAATAGCTTTCTTTCATCCCATTTTCTCTGATTCTTCTTCCAGAGCAGGCAAAAACAAGGTCGCAAGATATTTGCAAGATTTTTCGCAACTTCACCACAAACTCAGTAGAATGCGATTCTGCATGCAATCTGGGTCACCAGGCTTGAGTGAGATCATGGAATTGCATGATCTTGCGATCTAAATCGCGATTATGACAACATTGTGACAAAAGGGTTTAGAGAGAAAAAGGAGAAGATATAAAAAGATGGCTAATACTAGCACAACCGAAGCATGAGTAATAATACATGTCTAAGCCCACTAACAATAATACTAATAGCCGTAATATCTTCTAACAAAAATAGAAAAATATAATAATTTTCTCATGTTTTAGAGTATCGTGTATTTGCATATAGAGTGTGAATATTGTGTTCATGTAGTACAAGTACAGTGTATATAAATCAGTGACTGTATTGTGCCAAGTGTGTTGCTGCCAACAGTCATCAATAGTGTGATGCAAAGTTATCTTTCTTTTATAACCAATCCAACTCTCAATAATTCTTATAGAGTGATGAATTGAATGCATCTCAATAAATACAAGAGTTCATATCAATCAAACTACACAGTTTAAGACAGATTAAATTTCGCACATTCACACTCAGATTCTAATATGTAGGCACAACTATAAAGATATCACAAGATCTAGTATAAAGATTCTATACTAACCAAGGTATGCATGAAACTAACCTTCAGAAAGTGTACTGCCAATTCAGCTTGGAAACCATCTCCCATCTGGACAAGTGCATGATCTGGTTTACTTCGGAGAAGTTTGATTCTGACAATGTTCCCATAAATAGAGAACAAGTTGAACAGTTTGTCCTCATCGATTCTCTGAAATAACAAAATTTGAAGAAAATATTAATATAAAGGGGAGATATATTTCTTGCAGAATGAAAAAGGTTAGAATCAAATTACTTACATCAGGATTGAGATTTGTGACAAGAATTGTACACCTTTCATTTGTTCCAGTTATTCCAGGAGGCAAACTTCCTCCGAAGGCAGCTTCAATTGCTTGAGCATTGCCCATCTATAATTCACAAGTATGTGGAGGGATTAACCTTTGTGTTTAAAACGTCTAAAAATTAAAATCCTATTTAACGAGCTTTAGAATGGAAAATCTTAAAATTAAGCTAAAAACATTTTAAATGTATGTGCAGTTCACAGTACTACGTCATTTATCACAAATCAGATGAAAATATTAAAAATGTATTAAATATGTATATACCGTTGATTTACAAGCAAACAATTATGGTAATGTGTTTATAAAGTAATGTCAAAAATAAGAAAAATCAAATTCCCACAATTGGTTGCTAATGGGGAGACTCGATTTTGTTTGGACCTAACTCAATCCTACAAAACTGACTTGTAAAATGAAAGACATATAAACTTATTTTCGGGTCATATTACATCCAACTTGGGACTCCCAACAAACCCCATATGGCCAGGACTGGACATTTGGAGCATGAGTGTGACCCGACTCTCCGAATAGCAGGTAAACCAACAGATCTCAGATAGGCTCTAATAAAAGGGCAGGCAGCCCAGTGCACTAAAGCTCCCACATGCACAGGGTCTGGGAAAGGCTCCCACCAAGATTTGAACTCGTGACCTTTAAGTCACATGACAACAACTATACCGTTGCGCCAAGGCCCCCTTCTTAGATAGGCTCTAATACCATCTTAAAATTTGGGACTCTCAAAAGGGAGGCATTAGGTAAACTAGGTATTCAGCATATTCAGATTTTTAATAACTTGGTAAAACTAGAAAATTAAAAGACATAAACTGTTACACATTCCTTAGATGCAAACTGATAGTGACTTCTTCATATATTAAACCAGGTATCAATAACTGCATATGGCGATTTCAACTAAGCGTGAAAAGTACCCACCTCTGAGTATCCAGCTGTAAAAAGAAAATGAAAAAATCTTAGTATATTACAAATGACCGCAATAACCAAACAAAACAAATCAACCTGAAAAAATAAAAATATTTAGCACCTTGTCTAGGTCCAGAACCTTGAATCCCTTCATACATTCCTGCATCGCCAGAACCAGACTATCTCACAGAAGATGAAAATAGTATCAGAATGAAGTTGACAAAGATCAATAAAAAATGGATTATAAAAAATTCACAAAGAACGTACTTGTGAAGATTGGCCTTTCTGCTCTGTGGGCAAATTTGGGTTTGTGAAGTCCCTGCAGAAACGAAGAATAAACTCAGCAACGATGAATACAATGTTAAAAGATAAATCACGTTAAGTAAAAAAAAACGATTGAATCACCTTGACCAATCATTATTGTAGTTCACTTGTAGTTCATCAAGGCTGCAATTAACATGAATCAAAAGAACAAAAAAAATAATAGTTGAGTAAATGAAAAGACTAAAAGACGGTGAGAGGGATACAAAATGAGCCAGAAAAGGAGCACAGCAAAATTCTCTAAACCCACTATTATAATTTGGCCGTAGGTCATTTCAATGTGGAACTTTAGTTTTTTCAACTCACACCCAAAACTAATATATAAAATGAAACTCCTGAGGAAGAGATAACTTTAACCTACTTTGAGAACTGAATGTCCAGCTGACAGCAACCATCATAAACATTGCGTCCCTACAAAAATTCCAAAAGCACAGTCATCATCATTCAGAAAAAACAATATCAGAATTAACAAGACAAGTAAAGCATGAAGTTCATGTAATCGCAAAACAACCTGCAATGCACCTCTGGCAGTCACAGCACTTTGACGAGTCTCATACTGGATGAGAGCTTGAAACCCTACATAACGATAATCTTCATCCATTACAATAAGGAATTTGCTTGATGTCACAAAATGGTTCATCATGATGTGTCACAAAATAATATTATTACCCATTCACCCGAGTTTTTCGTCAAAATCTTATTGAAAAGTATATTCTTGATTCTTAAAAATTGACGCGTGTAATGACATGATATTTGTGACTGATTTTTCTCATGACATATAGCACTAATCAAAAGCAGTGATATTCTTCATTTCCCATATCTAATTATAGGGGCTACGGATATTGTCATTGTGTTGAGAAAAGTGAACCATTCCATGAAACATTAAAAACCACGAAAAATAATTTCACTAATGTAAAAACCTTGTTTCATCGTTTTTCCTGTTAAATTACAGAAACAAGAAAATATAATATGTTTGAAAATAAATTTTTCCTGTTTATCTACAAAAAGATAAAAAAAATTGATATGTTTCAAAATAAGTTGTAGCATAAAATCTCAAATGCTCTTCACAAGAAAAGAAAGATAGAGAAAGAAATAAATCTGAGAGAATCTGACCAGCTGACTTCTTAAATGTTACAATCTTTTCCACACATCCATGGCGAGAAAATACTTGTTGTAGCACATCCACAGTCATAGGATAAAACACTTGATGAATTGTAACCAAGAGAATTCGATTTGGCTGAGCATCCGAAGAGTTGGCAACCGCAGACCGCATAGAGAAAGAAAAGAGATAGAAAAAAAGGAGAATAAATAGAGAAGTATAAGATACATGATATACAGAAAGAGAAAATTTTACAATAAACCCATTATATGAAAAATAATGTGATTATATAACTGTAAAATATTATGTACGCGGTAAAGATCACAAAAATATGGATCATACAAATGCCAAAAGAAAAAGGCTAATTGATTCTCCTCTTTTTCCACAACCAAAAAGGTATATATTTTTCAAATAAAGAAAAACGAACCTCATCTTCTCCCCGGCCTTGACTTTGATTTGTTGTTGTTATTACTCGATGAGAGGAAAATTGGACATAAAGATTTCTCCCCCTTGAATGAAACATAACGATAATATCGTAAGTTATGTAAACTGCAATTTCTTAACATCAATGGGATTGAATAGTGCTTTTCAATTACCAAAAATATGCAGTCAAACACCAAGTTAACAAAATAGTAGTCAAGTTGCATAAAGAGAAATAAATAATCTATGTTTACCTTATGCTTGGTTGAGCATTTGCATAAAATTCAACAGCCCTAATTGCAGAAGGAATATTCTGCATTTGGAGAAGGGCCTGCAAGAATGATGAAACAATTCATCTGTGAGTTCTATTTGTAAGAGTCTGAGCAAAACCAAGAGATTCATTTCAGAAAACCTGATTTTTGGAACGCAACACCATAAGCTTTGTTATGACTCCAAAAGGCTGAAACAGCAGAAGCAAATCGTTCTGCAACAAGAATAATAATGTCAAATCAATTTTCAGGGTAACCAATCTACCTATCATTTGTGTTTCTCATTTATGATGAATTCGTATCACTGACATTCATGTGATGTGCATGAATTCATGCAATTCTATGTCATTGATATGAATGTACGATTTAACAAATTTTCAATTGATATATAAAAATTGGCAAACAGAAGGAAGAATAGGAAGAAGTTTAACGAAAATTTTGAATTGTACATTCATATCAAGGGACATGATTGCACCATTTTATGCAAATATCGCATGATTTAAAATCAATTATGATTCATCAAAAGATACTTCAAATTCTGTCAACAGAATATAATCTACCGACGTGGTTTTGCAGATTTCTTTCATAAACATAGCAATTAGATCAAATCAAACTTCAACTTATGTCAACAGAATGTAATCTACTGACATGATTTTGCTGCTTTCTTTTATAAACATAGCAATTAATAACGAAGAGAACAAGCAACTTTTGAACTTAATACTATCCACCTAAATATAGATCAAATCAGAGCCTGCACAAACTGTTTCAATTAATATCATATATAGAACTGATTACAATAACAATAAGAATCTAAACTAGCTTCTTCCTTTCGCAGACAAGAGTAAATATAACAAAAAAAAACACAGATCAGACCATAATCGGGTTAATCAAGTGAATCCATTACATGATCATATTAAAAAACCACAAACATAAAGAGAGATGGGTAAGAGATATTACTTCAGCTATCTCAGGTCCAACATTTCTAACGTGAATAACCTTTGAAGGTTCAGCCATTTCAAATTACCTGTAAAAAAAAAAAACTCTCAAGTTAGAATTCCTTCAACATCCCTCAACTCATCAATAGATTGACTGACAAAAACTAACAAAATTAGTGATTATGTTAATTTTGAAAGGCTCAACCCTAAAATTCATTCGGATTTCCTCAGCTCATTAATCACGTTATATAAGCGGTGAAATTGACAAAAAACAATCAGCCACCGTGATTTTGGCGAAAGCTACACTTTGTAGCTTCGCAAAATTACAGTGGCTTAGCGTGATTTTTCAATCTCACAGTTTGTCCAAACATGCACAGATGGTAGCATTAATGAACAAACCCTACAATTTACTAACAACATTTTATCCAAACGTACAAATGCTTACAATGAAACTCAACAAGACAATACCAGCTTCAAAACACAAATCAATAAAGGGGAAAAAAAAAAACTGCACATATGAATCATAGAAATTAATCTTCAAAACCTAATTTTCAGAAAATCAGTATTCAATTATATAAAATCTTGAAGCTTCTCAAACAAGTGCTAATCGAATAAAAATTCAAACTTTATGTACTACTCAATTGAACTTAAGAAAAACTCAAATGCCAATTTGAAAAATGAATCTATAAGTGGTTAATTGATACACAGCAAAAGGGGATCTATAATTTGTAAAAAAGGGCGCAAACAATTCATCAAAAAGGTGGTATCTTAGAAAATGAAACAGTTACATAGAAAAACAACAAGAGAGCGAGAGAGAGAGAGAGATTGCCTGATAAGAGATACAAAGAGAGCTACGGCCTGATGTGAGAGAGAGAGAGAGAGAGAGTGTGTGTGTGTTACTCGTGCTATTTATGCTGTTGTAAATTCTTGCCCAATACAAGGCCCAAAACTTTTTTTTTTACTCACAAGGCCCAAAACTTGTGATTTGGATTTTATCGAACATCGTTGCAGCTTCGACCCATCCGGCTGAAGTAAACGGAGGAGATTCTTTTAATGTGTTAAACCGAGGTTGAAATCTAAACCGTCTAATCTCAAATAAACAGTCGAGATCTTTTACAACGTCAAATTGGGTGAAAATATCACAGCAGTGAATCCAGTTCCAAATTTACGAGATTAAGGTTTTAAAGAACTATTTCAATAAAATAAAATATAATCTTGAAAAGTTAAAAAAAACCTTGTAAGATTAGTGTCTTTGTAATATTTTTTGTTTGTTTTGTTGTTGGCTTAGTGGCCACCAAATACACAAATAAACATACACACACGGGGAGGGGGGAATGTGCTGACCCGGGTTTGAACCCGGAGCTCCATATAAAATGCCCGCACAGGCACAACCAAATGACTTGGTTGTAGCAACGAGGACAACTTTCTAATACATTGAATCATGTTGTCAAAAATAAAATGCATTGAATCATTTATTTCATAACTTATATTCTATTCAAACTTAGAATCTATACAGAAAGAAATAAATTGAAATAGTTATATCTAAATGAAATAATAATTATATTGGCTTAAATGCACTTTTGGCCCCCTATGTTTACCCTCGTAGCAATTTTGGCCCCCTAACAAAAAAAATGCAATTTTAACCCCCTAATTTTGCCATGTTTAGGGAAATATGCTCTTTTGGCCCCTTAT
>Ga0228711_1002418_pt1 | contig 28673 bp, 17 predicted proteins | sample MedpolnodulmetaG_2_FD_177996 | JGI IMG/M metagenome (GOLD analysis project Ga0228711, IMG submission 177996) | Root nodule microbial communities from Medicago polymorpha collected in Santa Monica, California, United States - brown nodules | ecosystem: Host-associated > Plants > Roots > Nodule... | reverse complement strand
GAGAGAGAGAGAGAGAGAGAGAGAGGAGGAGGAGAGAGAGAGAGAGAAATATTTTGTGAAATGGAAGAAAATGAATAACATTAGTGTATTTATAGGCATGTGTAATGTTTACGGGAACTATTGTCAAAAATTGATGGATAAATAGGTTGGCCCATTAGCCCACATATTGGTTCGAGTCTCAACAAAATTTAACCCAAATGCAGTCGGTCTTTTTTGGTCCTAGCCTATTTGGCCCATATAAAAATTCTATTCGGTCGGGCTAGGCCATCAGGCTTTGGATCGGTCCACTATCAAGATTTTTCATTTGATTTTTGTTAAAAAATATTATATTTTAAAATATAAAAAATTATCAACTATTTAAAAAAAATAATAAAAAGATATTTAAAAATATGTAAACTTAATAAAATGAATAAATCTAACTAAATATTTTAATATTTTAATGTTTATAAATTATTAATTTGATTCAATTGAAGGAATAAATCCAAAGTTTAATTAATATTCAATGTTAATGTAAAGATTATTTACACTATTATGTCCAACAAGTCATACTCTATCAAATAGATAATTGTGAGGAACTAGTATATATAAAAGACAAAAAAAAAGAGTAATTAAATCAAAAACGAAAGATAAAATGGGTCGGCTTGGGCTGGTCCATGACCCAGATTGATTGGTCGGGGTCTAAAATATGCAGCCTAAATATAAATGGGTCAGACTACCTCATCTATGTAGGGGTCTCCTAGGTTGGGTCGGACAAGTTCATTTGACACGTCTAATTATAGGTCACAAGATCGAATTAGCATAGGTATTCAATTTCTAGCCCCCAAATTTTCCTACACTTGCAACATCAAAAACTAATATAATTATAATATATAGTCATCTTTATTGACTCTAATAATGTGTCGTCAATAGTGCTCTAATCTAATTTTCAATGGAGTCATGGTTGAAATTGGATATGTTATTATAATAGGTGATTAGTTCAAATTTGATTGTGTTTGATTAAGTGTGAGCGAATTTAATTAAGCACGGTTATGATATGAACATGTGTAAATGAAATTATGATTGCTGGATAAAAAAAAAAAAAAAAAAAATTCAGGTTTGTCACCCTTGTGAATTAGTATGAGAGTTTTAAAATCATTTTGGGCCTATCTGATAAAAAAAAACCTAGTAAAATGCACATACCATGTTTGTAGCAACATCAATCCAGAAACAGACAACAAGCTACCTTGTGGCATCTTTAAAACAAATAAAAGAATATTTGAAATATGAAAAATTGACTTGTATAACTCATATTCTTTTCAAAATTAAATTGAGAAAAGCAAATACAAGAGTTCTAGTTTTATACATGACATAAGATTTTCTTAATATGTTGCAAGAGAAACTTATTCAAATGACATAAATAAAGAAAATATTGTTTAATTAACATATAATAGAGATTACCTTTTCAAAGTTTGTTGTTGTGGCGTGCACTACTTATCTGTTCCATAACTCCAGAAACTTTGCATTTTGTTTCTTTCATTTTTCCTGCAAATTTTAAATTTTAATAATGGATGTAACTCCTTAGTCTCTTGAATAAATTAGGCAAATTCCAAACCACTAAAACTAGATAAAGACTATTATTAAGAAGACAAAGGAAGAAAAAAAGATAGCAAAGATTATTAAAGATAAACAAACAATGAAGTAGAATGAAAGTTCTACGAACAATTTCATGTCTAAACAGCGATCACAAATTCACAAACAACTTATCATTTTAAATCAAGTACTTTAAGTACTCATTTTCAAGAATCAACAATGACTCAATATATATAAAATAAATTCTTAACATTTCTAAAATATTATTTTGACTCTAAAATTTTGAATCTATAACCTTTGATCGCACATCATATGTCAACTTTCATCATTTAGTACCTACAAATCCATCTAACTATGATATATAAAGCAAAATTTCAAACTTTTGGGTCCCAAAATAATATATAAGATTCAAACCACATAAAACCTAACCATATCACTTTTTTTTCATTTTTTTTTTCATTGTCAGATCAATAGATAAGGTAAATACAAGCTCTTTCACGTGAATAAAATAATTTTCTAACACTTTCTCAAAAACTCAAGTATTTTGATCGATTTTTTCCCAAAGTCAAAACTTTCTTTGAGATCTATACTTTCTAGGTCCCGATCTATCACTTTTACAAAGGGAATAAAAAAGAAAATTGAAAAACTGCACCTAAAATCCATTCGAGGTGTTCGACCAACACAAATGATGCAATAGGGGGTTTTCTCGATTTACCTTCAAACGAGAGAGTGATCTTGAGTTTAAATAAGTTGATCTATCACTTTGGCAACCTTGGATCCAAGAAATGGTGGATAAGAACTTTGATAAAGATGAGAGAGAGAGAGAGTTTAGATGAGTTGGTAAAATTTTTTTGATATGTGTGTGTGTGTGAGAGAGAGAGAGAGAGAGAGAGTGTGTTGCAGGTTTGAGAGAGAGAGAGAGAGAGAGAGAAATCTTTTGTGAAATGGAAGAAAAGGAATAATATTAGGGTATTTATATGCATGTGTGATGATTACAGACATTATTGTCAAAAATGGATGGATAAATGGGTTGACCCTTTAACCCATATTTTGGTTCGGGTCTCAAAAATTGTTAGCTTAGATGCAATCGGACTTTTTTGGTCCTAGCCTATTGCAGACTACTATTAAGATTTTCATTTGATTTTTGTTAAAAAAGTATCAACTATTTTAAAAAATATATTTAAAAATATGTAAACTTAATAAAAATGGATAAATTTAACTAAATATTTTAAAATTTTAATGTTTATAAATTATTTAATTAATTCAAATGAATAAATTATTAAGTAAAATACAATGGGTCGAGTTGGCTTGGTCTATGGCTCAGATGAAATCAGCTGGGTCTAAAATATGCAGCCTAATTATAAATGGGTCAGACTACCTCATTTATGTAGTCGGGTCTCCTCGGTTGGGTCTGACTAACCCATTTGACCCGTCTAGTTATAGGCCACATGTTCAAATTAGCATAGGTTTTCAATTTCTAGCCCCCAAATTTTCCTGCACTCACAACACCAAAAACTATAATATAATTATAATATCTAATCTTCTTTATTGACTCTGATAATGTGTTGTCAATAATGCTCTTATCTAATTTTCATTGGAGTTGCTTTTCTCTCATGTAATATTTCTAACATTGGAGAAATATTGGAAATAATTTTTCACTAACACGTGAATAAATTATTATCTACCTGAATTCTTGGTCCAAAACTTTTAAAAATATATACAGTTGAAATTCTTGTTACATATAATAAATAAAGGACAAAACTTACACACAATTTCCTATGTATTGTTCAAATTGTTCCCAATAAAATATTGACAAGAGGATTATTTAGTCTAAGCAATTAAACGTCCGTCAATTCTTTTATGCATCTGTTAACCACACAACGCCATTTAAGGGTGTAAGCGGTTCGGACAAAATCGATGAAACCGAAAGTCCAAACCGAAAATGTATCCGACCTTGTCTTGTTCGGTTCAAAACCGAACCGAATCGATCTAAACCGATCTTTTTTGGTTTGGTTCTTGGTTTTTCATTTTGAGATCCAAGAAACCGATGAACCAAACCGATGCTAACCTCAATTTCAATTTTACTATTATTATCCCTCCTCACACACACTTATGATTATGCCCAAATTCAAGCCCAACATAAAATACTAAATCCATTCAATTTCTCCTATCATCATCTCATCTCATCACTCAGACTCTATTTCATTTCTACAAAAATAGGAAATATAGACGTCAACCACACCTATGACCTAGACAAACGTTCCTCATCACCACTGAGATAATTCATCTGTTGGTTTGTTTTATCATGTTTATGCCTTCAAACGTTTGAAATATATCGTTTTCTATGCCTTTGAAATATTGAGTAAGGTTAGTTATAAAAAGTTGTTTGAAAAATAAATAATATGAAAAACAAAATATAAAATACAAAGTTCCATAAAATATTTTAGCATGACATACATTTTATGCCTGAAATACAAATTTGTGAGAATATGATTTTCTTTTAATTGTATTTTCATATAAACCGATCAACCGAACCGATCCAAACCGAGCCAAACCGATTTGGATTAAGTAAAAATCTCTTGTAATTGATTGAATTGGAATAGCTTACATTGTTTTGGATTAAACGTATTATATACAAATAAACTGAAAAATTAAACGAATTCAAGAAACCGAAATCAAGGAAACAATTTTTTTAAAAAATAATTTATTGATATAAAATCATTAAAATAAAATAAATTGAAAATAAAAAATTGTAAGTTAATTATCTAAATTTAAATGTTTAAAAGTTTAAATTTGTAGGGCCAAGAGGGGAGTTTGGGGACCACCCACACCCAGGCAGAGCAACCACACAAGTAAGGGTGGGAACATGTCAGACCGACCGACAAGAGCCTGCAAACTAGCCTGATTAAAGCCTAGTCCAGCCCAACTCGTTTAATAAGAAGGTTATGCTCAAGCTTTTTATAAAGCTTATTTAATTAAATAGGTCATGCTAAGGCTTACAAAAAAGTCTATTAAGCCTGTTAGGCCAGCCTATTAAGCTTTTTATATATAATATCTCTTTCATTATTGATATTGTTGAGTTTTTTTTTACAACTCAAGCTCTCATATTATTTGGGTATTTAGTAACAGGTATATTGACGTTATTAGACATTCGTAAAATTTTACAATTTAGTAGCAGACCTATTTGTATGCTTTATGTCTTCATAACAGGTTAGGCTTTAAAAATGAGCCTATGACGGGTAATAGGTCAAACTCAGACCTATAATTTTTGAAGTATGTCAGACTTGGGTCTTACAAAATCTGGAAGTGTTCAAACTCCACTTTTCTATCCAATGTAGGACATATAACTCACACTTGCACACATTAGAATTTGACCAAAATAAGAAAATAATTTCAATGAAGACTGTACAAGGATTAATTTTAATTGTGTTAATATTAACATCTCTTTTTTTCTATAAGTTAAAAGAAGAATAAAAGATATAAAAAATTAGGGGTCATAAACTTTACCGGAAACAAATGTTATGAGAACCAACCATGGAACAAATGTTTTAAAATTTAAACGGTTGCGCCCTCTATCTTTTTTAGTTTTTTCTTATTCAACTTTGACACAACTTTAGTGAAACTTTGGATGTAAAAAAGATGAACTCCATCACCACCATTACTCCAAAGACTTTTCAAGAAACATATGTCATGAACAAAAATGGTTGTTCAAATATTATTATTTTTTGTAAAATTGTATACATCTATCATTACTTTTTATATACGATGTCAACTCAATGAAAATTGTTCTTCTCCCAATGAAAAACGCTCACTGCAATACAAACTGACCAAAATATCCCCCGCGTGAGTTAACTCACGCTCGGAAAGCTGAAATATAACTTACAAGAGTTAACTCACGCTGGCGTTATAACCTACATGAGTTAACTCACGTTGGGTTATAACCTGCGTGAGTTAACTCACGTGGGTAGCGAACGTGACTTAAGTGATGTTGCATTAAACGCCTGCGTGAGTTAACTCACACAGAGATATTTTGGTCAATTTATATGGGAGTGAGCGCTTTTTGTTGAGAGAAGAGCAGTTTTCCAACTCAATTGGCTCATAATTTGATAAAAACAACAACTTTTTTGGCATCTCAATAGATACTGACATTAAATAATATTATTAAGAGAAGCAACCTAATACTCTCCTCACTAGTAAAACCAAGATTCTCATTTGAATCATAATGAATGAATCCCATAAAGAAAATTAATTTTACAAAGCTTATTTACCAACACTGAGTTGCGTGTTGTATGTAAGATTAATTATAACACCCAGACTGTTTTCATGATTGTCAACTGGCTCTAAAAAAAAACCATGAATCATTTCAGCATGTTTATCTTCACACCCATGGAAAACTTTCCAAAATGTCACCCATCTCTAGTTCATTCAATAAGAACTTCAGAGTTAAGTGTGCTTGATTTGGTGCAATTTTGGGATATGTGACCTTGTGAGCAGTTTCACCGAAAATGTGTGAGTGAGGACAAAGCACGTTGAAATCGAGATGTTATATTTTGAAAGGAAAAAAAACTAAGAATACAATCTAGGAGGATTGTTACATTTAAAAAGGGGTATAGTCACAAAACTACCACGAAATACAAGAAAGCCTGGGATGTTATTTGTGTGTGTGTGTAACATTATATTTATGGCTTATCTTGCAACGTCGAGGAAGGATTCAAGACGTGCATCTTGAAGGATTTCAGGGAGCTCAGCCACGACTTATCTTGTAACGCAGAGAAAGGACCCTTGACAGTTAAGTGTGCTTGATTTGGTGCAATTTTGGGATATGTGACCTTGTGCGAAGTTTCACCGAACACGTGCGAGTGAGGACAAAACACGCTGAAGTCGGGATTTTATATTTTACCCAAAAACTAAGAATAGGATTTAGTGGGATTGTTACATTAAAAAAGGGGCATAGTAAAAAAAACTACGACATGCAAGAATGCTTGGGGTGTTATATGTGTGTGTGTCATTATATTTATGGCTTATCTTGCAACACGGAGGAAGGATTCACGACATGCAGGGAGTTCAACCATGACTTATCTTGTGACGCAGAAAAGAGCCCTTGATGCAGATGCACGAGTTTTCTGTTTTCTTGGTCGCCGCGTATTAAGGGTTGGATGAATCCTATAAATAGATAGCTTGGGACGGGTTAAGGGTTGAGAGACAGAGAGAGGAAAAAACAAGGGTTTTGCAACCAACACTAAAACTAGGGTTATTAAGAGAGAATTCTTAGACTTTCTCTTGATAAGAACTCTAGGGTTGGGTGATTCGTCATTGGATTCACCAAAGTACTAAATCATTGAGTTTGTTGGTCACGGGTGAAGATTCGGGAAAAGGGTAGAATTAAGTTTGAAGATTGATTCTTGTAATTTTTTGAAACCTTTGTGTAAAATTACTCTTTATTAGTGGAACAGAGAGCTGCTCTCTCCCCCAAACTAGGTATTATTGCATCAAAATAGATAAACAATAGTGTGTGGTTTTACTACTTTTTCTTCTTCCTTCAGATTACTATTTATTTTTATTCAAGATTATTACTGTGTTCCTTCAATTTTTTGGTTGCCATCGATTTGCTCAATGCATCAAGTATTGGTCTAACATAATAAAAGAATTCACAACAATTGATTTCAAAGAAGTTGAGAACAAAATTCAAGAGGCCGGCTCCTACAAATTTCATTCCTTCTTGGAATGAGTTAAGAGCTACTTCTACCACCAAGCTCATCTTGCCAATTGGAAACTCTCTTGCAATTCCATGACCTTCCCCTCAATTTTCCATTATCTGACAATCGGAAACTCTATTTCATAGTTTGTAATGCTAGATTCTAGAATATGCTTCTAGAACTTGTCAACCTCTTCAATTGACTGCTTTATACTTTATATAGATTTAAGAGCTTTAGAAGTTGTTCTTCATTATTTCATGTGATTGAATTTCCTTGTATGCATGCTTTGGAATATTTGATTTGAACCCTTATGTGATGGCACTACTTTCTTTCATCCCTGCAACCATGGAAAAAAACAAGTATACCTTATTAGTTACTTTTGTTGAGCATCACTCACGAGATTAGCAAGTGAATGACATTTTCACTAAAAAAGTGTTGTCTTCACTAGGCCACTTATTCCCCCTATTGAGTTGCTATCACAAACATCAATGTGCAAAAGAAGGTTAAAGTAATTGAATCTTCTTAAATGGTGGCTTGAAAACTCTAAAAAATATTGAAAGAGATTCAAAATATTGTGTATAATATGTAAGCCTTTTTTTTCATATGCTTTTCAAAGTTTGGATTGCACGCGAGATTTTTGATAGTAGATACTATATATTACACGAAACACATTTAAACTAGATATAGTCATGCATGCAACTCTGAAGCAGTCATGCTTGGATTCTCAATAGATATGGGAAATTGAAAATACTACGTTAAGATTGTTATGAACATGAATAAAATACGACTATTGTATCTTTTTTATATGAATACGACTATTGCATCTTATGATATCTTGAAGTACTAAAAAAAGTGAATTTCAGATCTCCTAATTAATATTTTTATATTATTTTTTCCCTCTCTAATTGTCTGATTTCGAAAAAGGTCATTTTACACTCTAACATACTTTGATAACTAGTTAGGACTTCAAGAAAAAGGGTTAACCTTGAAGAAATTTACATATCAATATTATTCTTCTGCTCAAGACCATAAATAAACCATTTTTCATCAGCAAAAATGACAATATCTTCAAGCTTTAATGTGATATTTGAATGGTGCTATCCTTAATAAAACTAGCAAGAGCCCAAATTTTAACGATTCAAGAAATTTATGCAAACTTGTTTTGAGAATTACCTTGCGTTAAAAGAGCATTTGATCTAAATTCAGGCTAAATACATTTGACTCTTTTTTATGTTTTTTTTTTTTTAAGTAAGTGCACAAAATCATTTTTGAAAAAAGATAAACAAAAGTCTCGAGGTCATAAACTTAATCCAGACGGATAAAACAGACAACAAAAATAAAAATAAAATTAAAAAAGATCCTTACATAAGGATAACATTCCTCTATTCTCGAATATAATCCTTCTTTCTCATTGCATCACTACAAGAGTCAAATATTCGCATATTAGGAAATGTATAACCCTATTGATCATCTATTTGTTTCTTGACTTGATTCTCCGTCAAATTCGCAGCATGTATGTACTAAAACATGTTCAGGAATGAATTTTAATCAGACTAGTGATAATGAGATCACTCTTTCATCCACGCCTAACATGCTATTTTACATGCCTTAAATCAGACCAAAATTAAGGATTTCTACCTCCTAATTTATTACGGACCCTAGTTTGAGAGTTAATGTCCACTACAAAGGCTTGCAAACTATCATTCCCTTAAATCCATCATGCTTTGATGTGCATCCCTCGTCTGATGGATTTTTTTTATGCAACACGTGATCTTCACTCCTAGAATCTTTATCTATAACGATCTCACCAATATTAATAAATTTACTTGCATTTAACTCATGTTTTTTTCCTTTCCTATCTTCATAGTTTTTTTCTCCTGAGATTGCATACAGTTGGCGATCATAGGTTTCCCAAGATATCCAGTAGTCTAGGACATTTGGAACTCACTAAGATATTATGTCTCACCCCAATCCTTTTATTTTATTTCAGTTAAGCAGGTTGTTTGTGATGAATATGAGTAGAGCTGTTGGAACACTTGTAAGTTCAAGTGGAAAGTTGGAAAGTTGGAAAGTATAAACACCTTGTAAGACCTAGTGTTGGTATGACATAAAAATGTCCCACATTGGAGAGGCATACTACCTAGTAAGTGTTTATATAAGTGGGGGGTGACCTCCAAAGGTTTGTCTTTGGGGTATCCTCTTAGAAAATATATATATTTCACACGCGCGACGCCGCTGCCGGCCATGCGGGCATGGCTTGGGTGAAAAAGAAATATATTTTTTGTCACTTGAAAATGTTAAATTAATTTTTGTTAATTTAATCATTAATCCGAAAGCGAGTTTTTATGAAAGCTAACTTAAGATTAGCTTAATCTTAAGTCACTCCGGTTTTGTTACGAAATCTCCCTATAAAAGGGGAACACGCCTCACTTATTCTTCACACCGAAATTCACAGTTGATGTTTCATGTATTTTTCCTCTCTTAGAAAATATATATATTTCACACGCGCGACGCCGCTGCTAGCCGTGCGGGCATGGCTTGGGTGAAAAAGAAATATATTTTTTGTCACTTGAAAATGTTAAATTAATTTTTGTTATTTTAATCATTAATCCGAAAGCGAGTTTTTACGAAAGCTAACTTAAGATTAGCTTAATCTTAAGTCACTCCGGTTTTGTTACGAAATCTCCCTATAAAAGGGGAGCATGCCTCACTTATTCTTCACACTGAAATTCACAGTTGATGTTTCATGTATTTTTCCTCTCTTCTCCCTCTTTCGACTTGTGTTGACGAGTCCTTCTTCGTTTCTTCTACTCCTTTTGTTCCTTCAGTTTCGAGTGGTCTTCGTGCCATATAGAGTGGTTTAATCAAATGATTAAACCATATTTTAGGGTGTTATTTCTCGAACGATTACTTACGGTGCAGTACGTAATCGAACAGATGAACTAGGATGTTTTATCCTAGAGGCAGCGCAGTTGTTAGCCTATGTTGCACAAACTCGGGTAGTGTCGCGAAACGTCTTAAAGAAAGTGATATGGTCGTGACTCAACTTGGTATTATCTTCGTTGGTGATTTCGATTTTATTAAAGGTACTTTTCTGAACTTGAAAAACAACAAGAACATGCTAGATGATTACGAACATCGTTTTATATTAGCACATTGCCACTAGTGTTATGTATTATGTACTCCGTTATTGTGTTATATCATGTACTCGTTAGTAATTTATATAATTGTACAGACGATATTATGTACTTTCTACGAATTAGCTAGTGCTTTAGCAAATGTATAAGTGTTTAACGAATGTACACTCATTCAGGCAAGAATTTTTGTTGTAATTTTTAATGTATCCAATATAAAAAAAATAATATATCAACAATTACAATAGCAGAAACATTAATTACTTACGAGAAAGAGAGTGACCATTGACCATAGATATATACATTTTATATATTTCTTTAAATAAATGCATATGTATGTTTACCAAGCTAAGTCTAGTTTGTTCGATAAGAAAGTAAGTTCTCATGCAATAATCACGTTTTTCATTAGAAATTGGTAAATTTAAACAAATTAATAATTTTAGAAATTGGTAAATTTAAACAAATTAATGATTATAATAAGATTTGAGTAAGTAAATGCAATATTTTGAGAATATATATAAGATTTAAAATAATAATAGCATTGAAGATTAATATATATCATGCCAATTCTAATTGCTATAGTATATGATTCTTATATGAATACCAACAAATGTTTTTGATTTTTGTAGATATTAACCTTTCTACCAACGCCATGCCATTTATAATTTGATTGCTTAGATAGTGTTTCAATTATACACAATGTCCTGAATATTATTGAGAGAATTGGATTGAAAAACTTAAAGCATGAAGTTGATTGTTGGGTAGAAGATAGGAAAAACTCAAACATCACAACATACGGTTACGAATTGAGCCCATAGCCTCAAGCAACACGGTATGAGCTTTAGTTGTGACGCAGTCGGAAGCGTAGGTTAAAAAGCGCTAAACCTAGATAGAAGAAGAACAAGTTTGCAAGCGACAAACTTATAAAAATAGGGTTTTGGAATCCACTGGAAATTGAGAAAACTCTCTAACATGCATATTATTGAATGAATAAAAGCTACCACTTGGGCTACCACGGTTAAGCTTAAATAGAGAAATAACAAAACTCTAATGGGCCGAAAATTACAAACTGAAAACAAAACAAACAAGTAATAAAATTATGCTGAAATAATTAATATACTAATAAAACCCTTCTACATCATTCTCCTCCACCTCTGAAGAACTTGACCCGAGTTCTTATTCTGATAAAGAGGTGTCCATTCATTGTTGACTCCTTTAATGAACAAGAGACTACCCTCCTGGATCCCATTGAGTGAAATGCAAAGATGGTTTGATTTGAAAAATATAGTAGTTGCCTTTATCTCGTTGAAAAATTGTAGTAGCACGCTGAATATGCTCTAAATCTATCATTTTAGCCTCTTGTGGTTTGTATTCCGAAACAGTATGTCCAACTCCCTTTATGGTCAGAAAAGTAAGATTGTGGTCATATCCTTGAGTATACCCAACAACTTGACCAATGGATAACCATGGCCTCCATTCATCAACAATCTTGTATCCAATTGATCTTGTCCATGCTTGACTCCCCGTAAATGGAACACACATGTCATGATAGCATGGTTCTAGAATGATATATATGTCCAACCCATTAATGTCCTCGTCAATTTTTGCAAGCTTGTTTGTACAATTATCACTGAGTGAATTATAGAAATTCTCATCACACTCGCGGTTAACCTCCTCAAACAATTCATTTCTGATAAGACATGTCCCGTGTACAAATGGAATAAGACCATTGTCATCAATTTTTGTACAAATGGAACGATGTTACATATGAACAAATTGATGATAATGCTCTTAATTCCAATTGTACACGGGATGAGTCTTATCCTAGAAGAATTGTTTGAGGAGGTTAACCGCGAATGTGATGGAAATTTCTATAATTCACTCAGTGATAATTGTAAAAACAAGCTTGCAAAAATTGATGAGGACGTTAATGGGCTCAACGTACATAACATTCTAGAACCATGCTATCATGACATGTGTGTTCCATTTACGAGGAGTCAAGCATGGACAAGATCAATTGGATACAAGATTGTTGATGAATGGAGGCCATGGTTATCCAATGGACAAGTTGTCGGGTATACTCAAGGATATGACCACAATCTTACTTTTCTGACCATAAAAGGAGTTGGACATACTGTTCCGGAATACAAACCAAAAGAGGCTAAAATGATGGATTTAGAGCGTATTCGGCATGCTACTACATTTCTTCAATAGGATAAAGGCAATTGCTATATTTTTTAAATCAAACCATCTTTGCATTTCACTCAATGGAATCTAGGGGGTAATCTCTTGTTCATTGAAGGAGTCAACAATGAATGGACAACTCTTTATCATAATAAGAATTCGGGTAAAGTTCTTCAGAGATGGAGAAGACTGATGTAGGAGGGTTTTATTAGTATATTAATTAGTTCAGCCTAATTTTATTATTTGTTTGTTTTGTTTCAGTTTGTTACAAAATCATTTGTTTGTTTATATGCAATAAGCCTATACCCTATATACTTTACCATAATCTTTTCTTTTTTTCGAAAAGTCTCAATGTTGCACCTCATTCACCATTTTGATGGTTATAATGAGTTAACTAGGTGTAAGATCAATTGTTAGAGCTTCACTTTGAAACTTTGAGAGAGAAAGTTCAAGTATCATATGAAACAATCTAAAAAGAATGTTTTTTAATAGCAAATGTTAGTATGTTAACTGTTTGAAATATAAAAAATTGAGTTGTATAACTCATATTCTTTTCATAACTAAATTGAGAAAAGCAAATACAAAAGTTTTGGTTTTGTACATGTCATAATATTTTCCTAATATGTTGCAGGAGAAACTTATTCAAATGGCATAAATAAAGAAAATCTTGTTTGATTAAAATATAATAGAGATTACCTTTTTAATGTTTGTTGTTGTTGCATGCACTATTTGTTACATATCTTTTCCTTAGTTTCAGAAACTTTGCATTTTGTTTCTTTCTTTTTTCCTGCAAATTTTACATTTTAATCATGAATATATCTCCTTAGCCTCCTGAATAGATTTAGAAAATTCCACACCACATAAACTAGATAAAAATTATTATTAAGAAGACAAAGGAAGAAAAAAAGATAGAAAATATTATTAAAGGTAAACAAACAATGAAGTAGAATGAAAGTTCTACGAACAATTTCCTATATAGACGACAATATAAAATTCACAGACAACTTGTCATTTAGAATCCAATACTTTAAATACTCATTTTCAAGAGTCAACATTGACTCTCTCTCTCTCTCTCTCTCTCTCTCTCTCTCTCTCTATATATATATATATATATATATATATATATATAAAGCAAAATTCTAAACTTTTTAGTCCCAAAATAATAGATAAGATTCAAACCACATAAACCCTACCATATCACTTTTTTTAATTTTTTTCTTTGTCAGATCATTAGATCAGGTAAATACAAGCTCTTCCGCGTGAATAAAAGAATTTTCTAAGACTTTTTCAAAAACTCAAATATTTTAACCGATGTTTTTGCTCAAATTTAAAACTTTCTTCGAGATCTATACTCGCTAGGTCCCGATCTATCACTTTTACAAAGGAATAAACAAGAAAAATTGAAAACCCACACCTAAAACCCATTCAAGGGGTTCGACCAATACAAATGATACAATAGGGGATTTTCTCGATTTACCTTCAAACAAGAGATTGATCTTGAGTTTAGATGAGTTGATCTATCACTTTGGCAAGCTTGGATCCAAGAAATGGTGGATAAGAATTTTGATAAAGATGAGAGAGAGAGAGAGAGAGGGAGAGAGAGTTTAGATGAGTTGATCTAACACTTTGGCAAGCTTGGATCCAAGAAATGGTGGATAAGAATTTTTTGACAAAGATGTGTGTGTGTGTGAGAGAGAGAGAGAGAGAGAGAGAGAGAGAGAGAGAGAGCTGCAGGTTAGAGAGAGGCTATGAGAGAGATTTTTTTTATGAAATTGCAGAAAATGAACAACATTAGTGTATTTATAGGCAAGTGTGATGATTATGGGCACTATTGTGAAAAATGGATGGATAAACGGGTTGACCCATTAACCCACATTTTGATTCGGCTCTCAAAAAAAGTTAGCCCAAATGCAGTCGAACTTTTTTAGTCCTGGCCTATTTAGCCATATAAAAATTGGATTCGGCCAGGCTAGGCCACCAGGATTTGGGGCGGCACACTATCAAGATTTTCATTTGATTTTTGTTAAAAAATATTACATATTTAAAAAAAAAAAAATTAACAACATTTAAAAAATATTAATAAAAATATATTTAAAAATATGTAAACTTAATAAAAATGAATAAATCTAAAGTTTAATTAATATTCAATGTTAACGTAAAGATTATGTACAGTACTATGTCCAACAAGTCATACTCGCAATTAGATAATTGTGAGGAACTAGTATATTAAAAAGACTTAAAAAAAAGAGTAAATAAATCAAAAAAGGAAAATAAAATGGGTTGAGTTGGGCTGGTCCATGGCCTAGATAGATTGGGTCGAGCCTAAAATATGCGGCCTAATTGTAAATAGGCCTAATTACACCATCTATGTAGTCGGGTGTCTTGCGTTGGGTCGGACAAGCCCATTTGACACGTCTAATTATACGCCACAAGGTCAAATTAGCATAGATGTTCAATTTCTATCCACCAAATTTTCTTGCACTCACAATCAACAACTAATATAACTATAATATCTAATATTCTTTATTTATTCTAATAATGTGTCGTCAATAGTGCTCTGATCTAATTGTCAATCGAGTCACATTCCTCTCATGTAATATTTCTAACATCAGAGAAATAAAAATATATCTTTTTGTTGGAAATATTTTTTCACTAACACTTGATGAACTGAATGCCCCTTATTACGAAAAAAAAAAAATGAGCATTTCTCTTATTCCAAATACTTCAAAGACATGCATATCTAATAAGATGAAGACTTAACTGGATCCTTTTACAACACAGCCAAATTCTGCGAAACTAGAAGCAGAATTAAAGACAACACTACAAGTATCAAACCAATTTAATATCAGATACCAGACTTTATCAAATCAATCACAATCTAAGAATAAATGGTCAACAAATTCATCTGACCCACAACCTTCCATGCAGGAGCAAGAACTAGGTTTGTTATAATTATGTGCAAATAGACCCACGACCTTTCATATTTGGATATATTTAGGCAAACATGAACTAAATAGTAAATTCAAGGTTAAAATCAAATCTAGAAGTCAAACTTAAGGCTAAAATTGTTTGATTTTACGTTTAGTTGTCTAAGAAGAGTTTTTCAAATGCCAAAAACAATTATAACTCTATAAAATTATATCTGACATTTATTTTTTTTTGAGAAATCAATTTTGAAGACTAAAATCAATTATATTTGAAGCTACTATCTATAGTTGTTGGTTCTAAAATTGATCCTAACACAAAAATTATAATTCAGTTTAATTTTTACATAAATGTATTCAAACACAAACCACTTTGCCTATAACCCATTTTCAATCAAAATAATTTACAAAATAAATTTATTTAAAGGGTTTTGTTAGCCGGTGCTCTCGGGCACTAGTTAAGGAACTAAAAGTAGAAAGCAAATTCAAATTTTGCATTGAAAAAAACACTTTTTTAACTTTCATAAAGTAGAATACACAATTTCCAATACAATATTTCCTTTTATAATTCCTTAACCAGTGCCGCGGGGGCATTGGTTAACATTTCCCTTATTTAAAATCAATTATTATCAAAGTAGAACCAAACATACACATTGGAATCAATTCTACAAATAAAATGAATTCTAGTTTAAATAGGAAAACATGTCAAAACTCAAAATCACTTTTATCATTATAAAATCACTTATGACTCATCCAAAACAAAAAACAAACATAGCACACAAATCCCCAAATCAATTTTCAATCTCTTCACTCTTCCCGCCACCTCACTATAGAAAGAGGGAACCCAAAATTTCAAAACTTTATTAATAGTAATCACTTCTCTCCTCATTTTCTATTACCGCTACTTCAATTCAAAAACCCATTTCGCAAAAACCTCAAAATCGCTTATTTTCAAAATCGATTATGGCTACCGAAATGGAAATCGATTCATCTTCACAAGAACTGAATGTGAAAGGGAGTGATGCGAATGGAAAGAAATTGAATCGGAACACAAAATGCGGAGTTCGTGTCATTGGAAATCGAATCTATGATTCTGCTAATGGCAAAACTTGTCATCAGGTTCATTTCTTAGCTTCTTTGATTTTTCGTATTTTCTTTATTTTTTGTTGATTTGATTCAGCTTATATGGTTTCTGATTATTACACATTAACATAAATTTTTATTTTTTTCAATAAAGAAATTTTTTAAAGTTTGGATCTATGTAGCACTGAGAGACTGACACATGTGATTATATTTAATTATTTTATTTACTTAACCGGTGCCGACGTGTTAGTGTTGTGTCAGGTGTCTGCGTTGGTTCATAAGTTTAGATTGTGAAGTAATTTCTAAGCTTCTTTAATTGTTTTTTGTTTCCTTATTTTCATTTTTTTCGTTGATTTGATTCTGGGTTTCTGAGGATAACATACTAATATACAGAAATGTTATATATTTATTAAAGCATATTCTTTGAGTTCAGATCTATGTAGCACTGACATTGACGTGATGTTGATATGTGTGATTACGTTTTGGTGTCGGCGGGTAAGTATCATTTTCGGTGTTCGTATCTGTGTCGTAGCTACATTCAATTATTCCATTTTTTGAAATTATTACTAGTGTTGACGTGTTAGTGCCGTGTCCTGTGTTTGTATCTTGTTGGTGCTTCGTAGGTTATGATCGAGGAGCAATTTCTAATGACCTTTTATTGTTCAATGTGGCAGTAGATAATGTATTGAATTGAGGAACTAAAATTAAGAAGAACCAATTAGGTTTGACTTGTGAGTGTAAGAAATACAAATTGTCAGAAATAGTGTGCGTTTGATTTTGCTCAGAAAGTGGGACTTGGAAGTGTTTTTTGTGAATGTGATTATTGAAATGATTGATGTTCTGATTTTCTTGTGAATCTGATTATGTTTAGTTGATGGGCTATTTTTGGCGTTTGAAGTATTTTGTTGTAGGTTTGCATTGAGTATATTGTTACTGGTTAGCTTAAGGCCCATGTTGCCATGGCATATCGTTTTTTTAAGCCCGAAGTTAATTAAAGCAAATTCTTTGAACTCAGTTTGTTCAGTAATTTCTCATGTGCTGTCATTGCTTAATAATGTTGTAGTAGATAGTGAGCTGAACTGAGGAAGTAAAATTGTGCGTACAGGAAACAAAAATTGTCAGCAGCAGTGTGCACTAATGTTGTAGTAGATAATGTATTGAACCAATAATGTATTGGGATTTGAACAGATTTTTGTGAGTTTAGAAAATGAGCTGATTATAGTAAAGATAAATCTTCTGTTTTTGTGTGAATCTGATTAAGGGGTTTCATCAACGGGCTAAAATTGGTGTTTGAAGTGTTGTCAGCATAAACGGATGTTGTAACTGGTTTGCATCGAGTAGACTGTTAGCTAAACACTAATTAGATGTGAAAGATTGAAAATTTCTTTGATCGGTTGTATGGTGATGTTGTTTGAAGGTTTACTTTATTCATGTCTTTTCTTATTCTGAGAGGTGGTAATTTTGAAGAGAGCACAATTTGAACTTTGTAGAATGGTGTTGTTTTGAGATTTAATTTGACTAGCTAAAAACTGTGTTGTCATTGATTTTCCAGTTAAGTTCATTTTGATTCTAATGCGTTTGTTTTTCCACATTGAAGTGCCGGCAAAAAACACGGGACTTTTCTGCTGCTTGTAAGAATCCAAGAACTGGGAAGCCTTGCCAAATTAGGTTCTGCCACAAGTGTCTCTTGAACAGGTACGGTTTATCTTTTTTATTTATAATTTAGTTTTTATTTTCAGAATTATTCTATTTTATTAAGAGTACAAAAGTACATTAATTTATTGTGTCTTTTTTCATATGCCGATGATATTTGTGTGTTGAATTTAGATATGGCGAGAAGGCAGAAGAGGTAGAACTATTGAATGATTGGATGTGCCCAAAGTGCAGAGGCATTTGCAACTGCAGTTTTTGCATGTAAGTTGTGGTTTCAATATCCATTTTGAGTTTGGTGTTGTGGTTTTCATTTTGTACCATTTTGTGTGTTGGTTCTGAAAGAAGAGTAACCTTATAGGAAAAAAAGAGGTGAACAACCTACTGGTATTCTGGTTCATTCAGCCAAGGCGTCTGGTTTTAACTCTGTGTCAGCAATGCTTAGAAAGAAGGCTTCTGAAAGTTTGGAATCGAACAATGCTGTGGTTTTGCCTGTAATGGAAGCTACTCTGGAAAAGGTGTGTTGATTTTCTCTTCATTTTTCTCTAGTTGACACATGTGTTAACTGTGTTTGATGGTTAATAAGGTTCCTTCTATTCTATGTATGCAAATGAAACTAATGATGGCAGAAGTAAAATTGTGTTGATTTCCATAGTAGTTTTTATGATTGATTTTCATACTTGTTATATAATACAGGAGCTTGTGGTAGAACTATTTGGGGAACCTGGGAAGCTGAATTCACTAGGTGGAAACAAAGGTTTAAAGGTTGAAAATGAGAAAACCAAGAAAGTGAATCGGAAAAAGTTACAGGAACCTACGCCGGAAAAGGTGTGTTGATTTTCTCTCCATTTTTCTGTAGTTGACACATAAGTTAACTTTGTTTTTGATGGTTAATAAGGCTCCTCTTTATGTATACTATTGAAACTAAAGATGGCTTGAGCAAAAATGTGTTGATTTTCCTAGTAGTTTTTTATGCTTGATTTTCATATCTGTTATGTAACACAGGAGCTTGTAGTGGATCTATCTGGGGAACCTGTGAAGCAGAATTCAGTAGGTGGAAACATAAGTTTAAAGGTTGAAAATGGGAAAACAAAGACAATGAAGCGGAAAAAGTTAAAGGAAGATACTCTGGAAAAGGTGTGTTGATTTTCTCTCCATTCTGCAGTGGACAAATAAGTTTACTTCAATTGATGGTTAATATGTTTTCTCTTCATGTATGTAATTCAAACTAATGACGACAGAAACAAAAATATGTTGATTTTCATAGTAATTTTATGATTGATTTTCATATTTGTTATATATTTCAGGAGCTTGTAGTGGATCTATCAGGGGAACCTGGGAAACAGAATTCAGTAGGTGAAAACATAGGTTTAAAGGTTGAAAATGAGAAAACCAAGACAGTGAAGAAGAAAAAGTTAAAGGAAACTACTCTGGGAAAGGTTTGTTGACTTTTTTCCATTTTTCTGCAGTTGACACATAATTTTACTTTGATTGATGGTTAATAAGTTTTTTCTTCATGTATGTAATTCAAACTAATGATGACAGAAGCAAAAATGTGTTGATTTTCATATTTGTTATATATTTCAGGAGCTTGTAGGGGATATATCCGGGGAACCTGGGAAGCAGAATTCAGTAGGTGAAAACATAGGTTTAAAGGTTAAAAATGAGAAAACCAAGACAGTGAAGCAGAAAAAGTTAAAGGAAGCTACCCTGGGAAAGGTTTGTTGACTTTTTCTCCATTTTTCTGCAGTTGACACATAAGTTTACATCGATTGATGGTTAATAAGTTTTCTCTTCACGTATGTAATTCAAACTAACGATGACAGAAGCAAAAATGTGTCGATTTGCAAAGTAGTTGTTATGCTTGGTTTTCACTTTTCATAATTCCATCCTTCGGTCCTATATATAAGAAAATTTTCAAATTTTTTTTGGTCCTATTTATAAGAAAATATCACAACTTTTAAGGTGTAGTTATTGTTTAAAAGACCTTTTTACCCTTTATTTAATGTTTGTCTTTTTAATATTGGTGGGTGTATTTAATGCTTCGCAGTTTTTTATGAGGGCATATTTGTAAAAATATTTGAAAAAGTCACACTAATTAATGAGTGTATTGGTTTTGATGTTTTTTGGTTTTTCTTATAATAAGGACCGGAGGGAGTATATACTACAGGAGGTTGTCTTGGGTCTATCAAGTGAACCTGGGAAAGAAAACTCCTTAGGTGGAGTTAATGCTTCAAAGGTTGGACGTGAGAAAACCAAGAAAGTGAAGCGGGAAAACTTAAAGGAAATATCCAATGGCAACAGTGTTGATGATGCTTGCCAAAACAAGAAATCGAAAAAGCCTAAACTTTGTAATGTAGTTTCAGAGGGTGAAGTGAAACCAAAAGCAAATGCTGATATGGGAACAAGAGTAGGGGAGAATCATGGTATGATTTATAGTAAGATTGATGGTCCTAATGCTTGTGCTGCAAATGATTTTTTCTTAATTTCTAATCTAATGTATGAGAAAAATTGCTAAGGCACTGTTGTGATAGGAGATGGTGACAATGCTGGTGCCAAGTCCCAAACAAATGGTAAAGTTTTGCATGAAGAAAAAATTAAGGAAGAAATTCCTTTCCCCCTTGGCACTGAGATGACTAAAATATCAGACATTGAGTTTGCACCAGAAGATGTTGGGAATGCATTGCAGTTTTTAGAATTCTGCAAAGTGTTTGGAAAGGTATCCCTTTGTTTATGAATATTAGAACTCAGTTTGTTCTGATGATGAATTTTTTCTTGAATCTTTGTTTGATTAATTACAATTTACTGCTGCATCTAGTAGTTGACAAACTGAATATTATGTTTGTTGCAAATTCTTTTAGTGCTATTGGTGGTCACAAATCATAGTTTGTTGGTCTAGTCAGCAAGTGAGTTTTTGCTTCTTTTACGTTTAGTTTGGTTTAGTTGAGGTCCAACTTACTTCTTGATATTAGATTCTACGATCAAATTAATAATGGTTATGCTATAATTGGGACTACTTACCATTTTTTTAATATCATGTAATACTAAAATCAATCCTTAGATTTACTTTGCAATTGGCCATTTAATTGATTTTTTCTTTTGAATTGAATTAAATTAAATTCTCTGGACATAATTGTGCTTTTATAGCTTAAATAATATTTCACACTTAATACGGTTACATCTGTTTTATATGGCTATGAAGTTTTCTCAAATTTGTTGCCACTTGCCATGTATAATTAGGCTCTTGATGTCAAGAAAGGAGAAGCGGTAGCTGTTCTAAGAGCATTGATACGTAAGCAAAATTTGCGACGTGGACAAAACACCTTAGTGGTTGAGTTCCAAATCAAACTGTTGACTTTGATAGTATCTGATTCAGAAACCGAGTGAGTTTATGCCATTTGACTTTTTGTTTAGTACTTCATTTTTTAAGGGTGAGAGGGTTTTACTTTGTATAGTTTACTTGGAATAGCCGTTGTTATTTTTGGATAATTTTTTTGGTAGGTCTTCATCCTTAACTGCTAGCAATGGAAAAAATTCATGGTTGAAAGTTCTGGAGGATTTGACTACTGAATCTGATGCTGCACTAAAAGAATTTCCGGCGGATTGGCTTAATAAAGGCATAAGCGGATATTATGATTTGGACTTATCCAAAAAGCTTATCCTTCTGAATTTTATTTGTGATGAAGCTTTGAGCACGATGTAAGTATTTCAAGTTGAAACAAGAAAATGTTGAGAACTTTCTTGCTTATCTATATTACTTTTTGGTTTGTTTTTTTTTCTTTCTTCCCTTTTCTTATGAATAGTAGTCTTTATCCTGTTTAAAGTGGTTGGAACTTGCTTTGATATGTTCAGGAAGCTAAGGAATTTTATAGATGATCAAAATGCAAGATTTGCTGAAGAAAAGAAAGCAGCAAAGTCTAAGGTTTCTGAAGCTAAGGAAAAGGTAAGACTGCACAAGGTGTTTTTTTATTTTTTTGGTTTTGTATTGGTACAACTGCAAACTGTCACATGGTGTTCATATTGTGATGTACATGTTATCTACAGGAAAGAAGTCTTAAGCAAAAGTTGCAGGATGAGATTGCAAAAGCTGTTGTATCAAATGGAGCTAGCCTCTCAATTTCAGAACATGATGCTCTTCTTGCAAAGATAAAAAGTGAAGCAACTAAAGCTCATACTGAGTTGATTGAGGCAAAAGGCACAATTCCTAAACGTATGTTGTGATGTTTGAGTTTCTCATATCCTCTAATTTTTAATCAACTTCATGCATAAACTTCTTTAATCTGATTCTGAGTAATATTTTGGTTGTGTGTAATTGAAAAGACTACCTAAGTTGTAAACAAGTAAAAAATAGCTCAACAAAATGAAAAAGAATTTGATGGTTGGTTTTTCTATTATTAGTAATACACTCTGGCTAAGTATACACTATAAAAGCATTGTAGACTCTAGTAATTGTAATTGCATGATATGCTGATCTTGAATGCAATTATTATTTTGCACATCTTGTTTACATTCTACACTTATCATCTATCTCCCTGAGTATCTGCACTGAGTTGAGTCGTTGCAAATGAACCTTGAATGGAGTGTTGAAACCACATGGCTCATGTTAATCAACTTGTATCCATGGTGTGATCAACCAATTGTATTGGGACTGGTTGCTGTCATTCGTGTGGTTGCTGGTCATGGCGTGATAAACAATATTATTCATAAAAAAGCAACTACTCTTTGGTTTGTAAGAGTTTAATGTTTCTGCTACTGTATCGGTTGACATTTTTATCTTCTTTTAACATTGTAGGGAACCGACATTGTGATGCAGTGAGAATTGAGCCGGAGTACTTGGATAACATTGGCAAGACATTCTGGAAATTAAGAAGCTGTAATGATGAATATGCCTTTTTGTTACAAGGTAATTCTCAAAACAAAATCCGCTTAACTTGTGATTGATACCCTTGAGATTTAGGCTATACCATGTTTACTAATACATATCAACATTCAGATTTGAAGATCCATGATGAAGATGGTGTTGAAGTTGATGAAAAATGGTTTGTTTATGGAGCTGAGCAGAAGGATGAGGTCACTAAGTACATTTCCTCTAGGAGACATTGGTTACCAAAGCTGACTTCAACCTTCTAGGGATATTTAAAGCTACATGTAACAAAGGGTCATTCCAATTTTTTTGGTGACAGGGACAAGATTCCTTAAGTTTCAATGTAATTAGTTACCATTTGTAGCTGGTTTCTTTTATTACTGTAATATTTGTAATAGTATGGATGCAGATTGACCAAATATTGGGGTATAATGTTTTTCTATTAACATTTGTTACAATTAAATGATGTATGTTTCATGGATGATGGTTCCATTTTGGCTAAAATATAAGTTTAGTCCTTGATCTTTTACATTGAATATATTTTGATCCTTCATCTTTGCAAAGTAATATTCATCCTTTCTTTTTTTTCTTTCCCAATTGATAGATATGTTTTCCAAAGTTGTCTGTTTTACCTTCATTGTAGAAATAAATGGCTAAAAGATTCATTATAGTTTCTTTAATAAATTTACCAAACTCTTGGTATTCAAAAATTGTATTTCACAAAATCATTTCCTATAAATATAATCTTATTCCAATTATACCTTAATTTAAACTATTGGATCTAGCGGACATGTGGTAAAGTTGGTGACTATGGGAACACATCAATATTAACATTATACTAATACGATGGAGATTATCGAAGATAATATGAAGAGGGTATCACACAGATGGTATATCTTTTGATTATGGTTAGTGAATATCCTTGCAAAGATGTGAGCTAACTGTGTAGATCTTTTGATTATGGTTAGTGAATCTTTTCCCGGTCTGTCTTCGATGCTTCTAGCAGATATTAAGAGTTTCTTCACCAACTTGTAAGAGTTTCTTCCTTAATTTTTTTACAAAAGGTACTAACGACTTCCTTAAATTTTTTACAAAAGATACTAACGATTATTTTTATGAAATAAAAAATTATTTATTAACTTTTATATTTTATAAAATATCATTTTATAAAGAAAAACATCATTCCATTGTTTTTAAAAATCAGACTAATTTATTTAACATTTTATGGTAAAAATTAATTAATATTCATTATTATAAGTAATAAAAATTAAAAATAGTTAAATTTTACTTCACCAAATTTTGGACAATGCATAATGGCCCGGGGTTCAAACCCTGACCACCACCAAAAAAAATAAAAAATCACAATATGACGATTTATCAATACTATATATAAAGAAAACAAACCCCTTTCAGCTCTTTTGATCTGAATTTTTTCTTTTCAAAAATGCCCTCAAATTTCAATACAAATAACACATGTAACAAATAGATGAGAAAAAATGTAACAAACATGATATATGTCTTTTTTTTTTTCCTTTTTCATTTAAAAACTGTAACAAACTAGATACATATATTTATACTTACTTTTTTTATTGTTTCAATTATACCCTTAAACACATTTTTATATAATAAAGATTGGTATTGATGTCATTAAAAAAAAATTAGATTATATTTTTTTGTTATATTGTTGGTGTCATTGAAATAGATAATCATGGTTAGTTTGGTTTGTTAACTTGAAAGCAATAAATATTTATATTTTTAGTTTTATTCAAAATAAAAATTTCACAAAAAAAAAAATACCGTTCATAATTTTCATAAAAATTTCAAAAAAAAATATACTATTCATAATTTTCAAACGTTAGCACAATAAAAAGAGTGGAAAGACGGGCACATGAGTGTCCGTCTTTTAACTAGTGATTTATAAAAGCTCTATGAGCCTTTGTGACTTTGTTGCTTTCCGAAGCCCAACTCGGATAAACTTTTATTTCTTGAGAAAAAAATAAATAAATAAACTTTTATTTAAATAAAAAATATATACAATTGGGTGTATATATATCAGCAACTTGTAAGGGTTTCATTGAATTTTTTTCGGAAGGGTTTCACTTCCAAATTACGGCACCGTTCTCCACAAATATCCTTAGGGTTTCTTCCAAAACAAGTAGGGTTTCTTCCAAAAAAATTCAAGGGGTTTTCAATTTCAACTTCAACAACCGCACTGTTCTCATGAATATCAACCGTCTGGTAATCCTCCCTGATGAACTTATCGACAAAGTCATAACGTCCTTTGACATAAAAACTCTAACGCTGATGAAGTGTGTTTGCAAGTCTTGGAAAACCCTAATCTCCGATCCAGACTTCGTCAAAAGGCACTTTAAGAAGCAATCTACACACCTCGCTTTTCTCAAAAACAATTATGAAGGTTTGCGAGAATGTAAGGTCGTGCCCATCTCTAGTTTGATGGAGAGCACTTCGAATGCTATCACCCTTGCCATCCCTTCCCGCCAATTCTATTACAAGGACGCTGGTAGGATTGTTGGTTCATGCAATGGATTGGTCTGCATTCAAGATTGCTCTTTCACCGCTAAGTATAACGAGCATGTTTTCTCTTTTTGGAACTTTGCCACGGGGACAAAATCCGAAGCATTGGTGTCTTTTCGCAGTAATCCCACACGCAAGAAGAATGTAAGTGTTTGCAACTTCACATTTGGTTATGATAATTTAACAGACACTTACAAGTTGGTGTTGTTACGTTTGAGAAGGGATGACGACCTTATGAAAACCGCGGTAACAGTTTTTACTTTGGGTGATAATGATTGGAGAGATAGTGATTGTTTGCCTGTGGTATTGGTGTATCATCCTTTTGGTAATTATGTGAGAAACGGTGTTTATTTGAAAAGTAGTATTAGTTGGTGTGTTCGTCACCGATATAATTGTCATTTGAAGAATCTTACCGTTGAACAATTTGTGATCATCTCACTTGATTTGGGGACAGAGACATATACAAAGTTGTTGCTCCCTCAATGTTGTCATGAAGAGCCACAACATGTTCCAACTCTTTCTGTATTGATGGATTGCCTCTATTTTTCTTATGATTTCAAGAAAACCCATTTTGTTATCTGGCAAATGAAGGAATTTGGAGTTGAAGAATCTTGGACCCGATTCCTTAAATTTAGTTATACGAATCTTCTAAAAGATTTTAAAACTCACGAGACCTATTATCCTCCTCGATTGATTCCATTGTGTTTTTCTAACAATGGTGATACATTGATAATTGCAATCAATCAACCAGACCAAGTATTTCTCTATAATTGGAAAGATAATAGAGTAAAGAGATTTAAAAGTACCGGTAGGAATTTGTGGTTCAGTGCTAAGGGATATGTTGAAAGCTTGGTATCGATTTCTTGAAGGTAAAGTTCTCTTCGATGATTTACTTGTTTGAATTTGTGTTAGTTAGTGTATGGTGTACAATATATTGTGTGATTATTTTCAAATCATGTCTTTATTTGATATTCATCTTGCCCTCAAGTTTATTTGTTTTGTATTGAGTTTAAATATTGGTAACAATGAACTTTGATTATTAGCTATGAATAACTTGTTGAGATTACAAATAATAAGGAGATATAGAAATTTGGATTTAAATAAGCCAGTGGTTTGAGAGGGTATAAAAGCTGTATGCAGGATGCTATTCCAAGAGACATTTGACTTGGGAGAATTGTTGGATCCTTTGTTTGAACATAGGGTTTGGAATTATACGGAGGTCATGATTGAGTTTTATGATACATATTTTAATATTGGTTTTAAAATTTTGATCGGTCGATCATCGATGTTCCGAATGCGGGGAAATCTCCGACTCTAACATCAACTTAGTTTCCAATGGAAAAAAAAAGAAGAGAAAACTTAATCATTTTCTGATGATAGCAAAAGAGTTGTATAGTTGTAGATTCTCATTGTTTGAGCCATGTCATATTATGTGTAATAAGTAATAACTTTTTAAAAATAATACCTGTAATTAATGAAATTGTTTTTTTGTTTAATTAACTTTGTTACATTTTGGACCAAGCAGGATCACCATAAGCCGAAGAAACTGATCATGCTCATACAAAGAGGTCCTTGTTTTGATGAAGCAATGAAGCAGACAGCTTATCCTTTTATATATTATATGATGCCTAAGGCATTTTACATTACACATGTTTCTTGGTATTCATAGGTTGTTTCCTACTTTACTATAAATGTTGTTTATTGGAATCAATTTTTATTTTGATTTGGATATATTTACTTTTCTTTCTGATTCATTTTGTACACCAAGTTGATAGCTTGCATTGCATTGTGCCAAACTAAAGGGAAGCAACAATACATTGAAATAATTCCCTTGAGAAACTTTTACTCATGTCAACACAAAATAATTTAAAACTCTACGGGTATGAACCATTTGAAGTCCAAATTAATGAGTTTTCAGTTGCTTCAATCATATTGCTACTATTGTAGCTCTCATAGTCTCAATATTTTTAATTCCAAGTGTTCAAGTAAGAACACAATCAATATATCCAGATTTTTTTAGGGTGTGTTTGGATTGAGGGTTTAGGAGGGGAAGGGAGGAGAGGGTTCACTTTTATTTTTTAAATTACGAACAATGTAAAATATTTTTTTAAAATAAATCAAGTGTTTTTGACGTATTATATGATCATTTATCATGTTGTTAATTCAATTTTCTAAAAATCATTTCATAATGTTCATAATTTAAAAAATAAAAGTGAACCCTCCCCTCCCTTCCCCTCCTAAACCCTCAATCCAAACACTTAGAGTCTTCGGTCAACTTCGTGTATGGTATCCATGTTGCTTCGTAGAATTTATATTGATCTTTCATCTTTGCAAAGTTACACAATTATTTTTGGTGTAAAATTGAGTACCAATCCTTGTCGAGTTTGACATTGTTCCATTTACTTTCATTCATTTATGAGAGATAGAAATAAATGATAGATTAATAAGACTCAGTGGTTAAGTTCACTTATTAGAATAGACTCCGCTAATTTTTCATTGTGTCTGTCTCTTTCATAAATGGATAACAAATGAAGAAAAATAAATAGACCAAAGTCGTATTCATCCATATATATATTGAGATGACACATTTATTAAACAATTCACCCATACAAGCAGTATGCAGTGAAATCGGACTACAACAACAAACCCAACTCACACGCCAGTCCTCTAACAATTCAAAAAGGAAAACCAAAGTGCACCAAAAGAACAACTAAGGCTTCCAGAAACAAGTAGGAAGAAAAGACAACAAAAACCTCTGAAACTCAACCTATTACATAAGCCAAAACAACCAAAAACTAACCCAAAACTCGTTCATCACCTCAAGAGACAATATTTAATTAGGATTAATTCCAACACCACTCATAATATAGACAAGTTGGACACTTCAAGCGAGTCAATGCCAAGACAAAACCTTAGGGTCCGTTTGGTTCGAGAATTAGGAGGGGAGGGGAGGGAAGGGGAGGGATTTTAACGGAGGGGAGGGGAGAGGAGATATTTTAATTAAAAACGTGTTTGGTTCACAAGGGGAGGGGAG
>Ga0228711_1002415_pt1 | contig 28691 bp, 20 predicted proteins | sample MedpolnodulmetaG_2_FD_177996 | JGI IMG/M metagenome (GOLD analysis project Ga0228711, IMG submission 177996) | Root nodule microbial communities from Medicago polymorpha collected in Santa Monica, California, United States - brown nodules | ecosystem: Host-associated > Plants > Roots > Nodule... | reverse complement strand
CAGCAAAAGATAAAAAAAAAAAAAAAAAACTAATCATGTTACACAAGCATATTGTCAAATAAATTTTTGTCTTCCTTAAAAAAAATAACTTTTTGTCTAATCACATGTAGCGCAACTAATTTAGATTCATGTAGATCAACATATTTGTGCACACTGAATTTGTTTTAAATCATCTCTATATATTTTGCAGTTGATTTATTGCAGAATGGAGATCAAATTGAAAGCTTAATGTAAAACAAAGAAAACACTGTGGGCTTTAAACAAAATAATTTCACAATATCAAAGTTGGAAACCTCCTATTTAATTAAACATATAATTCTTCTTTATCTTTTTGTTCTTCAAGAATGTGAACTCCAAATTAAGACATGACAAACATGAAATGCTTATACGACCGAATTCTAAATGTCTATAGTGAATGTCTTATGTATTGATTGCTTGAAGGCAAAATGAATTGCTTGACGTTTGGTCCTTTGCTTCTTTCAATGCTTGATGTTTGGTCCTTTTGATGAAAGAGATGAACGATAGTATTACAACTATCTGTCTGTAACATATCCATGTGACTGTGTGAGATAAGAAAACATAACTAATAAGAGAGAAAATAGTAGATTTCGCTAAGAGAAATGATTCAGTGAAATTACATCAACTAATATCCACATATAAAAATGATTCATAATGTTGAGACATACATCATGAATACTTTTATTTAAACATTTATACAAAACATGCAACCTAAAATAACAACAAATATAGCAGAGACCAGAGGTGTAGGCTTACTACTTTAAGTAGATTCAAATGTGAAATTTGAAAATATGATCAATTCCCTCATTAAGAGTCAATAAAATGACTTTTACCATTTGTAAATTGTCTTGTATGGAATTCATTGGGTGAAAATCCTTTAACCCACCCGGAAACATAATGTTCCATAATAATGTTTCTAACAACACAAATTCTTGCATTGATTAACATCAAGGATTCAAATTCATATAATTACGCATTATCTAAAATGATTTTTAAAGGTTATAATGTATGTTTCATTAAATGACAACTTTGAACACCAAAAGGATCAGAATATTATCAAAATGATTGACTAACCAAGTGATAAACTGGAGTAGGTTCAAATTTGAAATTTAGTATAAAAACATATTTAATTTAAAGTTTCTAACAGTACAAACTTTTGGATTGAAGAACATCTTTTGCATGACAATCCCATAAGATGCATATAGGATTGATCCCATATAAAATAGTGATTATAAGTTCTAATAGGAATCATCCCCCTAATATTACTATACTTTTATTCCACCATAAAAACACCAGATAAAATGAACCTGTGTATCTCAATTGCCAGTGTGATGTCTACGCGATTAGTAGCTGGCAAGCAATGCAGCTAACCGAGTCATGAAACAAAAATACAATAAAATAGTTATAATTCTCCCTGCAAAATAATGTACCAAAGCAGAAAGTTAAAAACTGCAAATTCTATTCTAGTATATTTATTATATATATCTAAATTATATATATGATATACTCAAATACATAAAACTCTAAAGATGTAAAAAAGGTGACTATTGTGAAAGGCAAAATTGGCGTGAAAAATGCATCTTGCAGATTGACTGATTAGTCTCAAAGATCTAAGGATTAAAAAGCCTAATAGTTTATAGCTATTGCATCAATGAAAACATGACTATAGCTTTAAGATTAACAAAAGACAAAAGGAAAAATAATGTAGGTTGGATTGGTGTCAACAACCAGAAAAAATACATAACATCAATGGGATTATAACATAATTAAAATCAAACAAATAAAGAATAATAATAAGCTTAATGATCACTACAACAATAGAAAACTAAATAACTAACTAACTAAATATATATTAGCTTTTCATCAACTTAAAGTTTTTGGGAATCACTCCACCTGTGAGAGAAAACTAACTAAACATCATCCAAGCATAAAACATTACTTGTAAAATGAAAAACACCATAAAAAAAGAGGCACACTTTGATTCTCCACCAAGGATTGGATCGGAGAAGAAGAAGAATAGTGAAGGAATGAGAAGGATGTAGAGTGAGATGGATGTGAGGTGAAAGGTTGAGTTTTGAGAAGTTTGTCTAATTTTTTCAATTGTCTTTAGTGGGATTTGAATTTCAAATGAAAGTATTTCCCTCCTATTGCATGAAAGCTAAATTTGGCTAACAAAAATGAACCTTTTAGCTTTTGTGATGTATAAGTGGATGACACTTGTTATGGAGGCACAACACTAAAAACATAAAACATAGAGTAACGTGTGCTAGTAACCGGAGGAACTTTCCCCACTCCAAAGGAAAAATGCAGATTAAAAAAAAAACCAGTTTTTGTACCGTACGGGCAAAGTTGTCAAACGTCATTAACATCAAAAGTGAACGAGCATGTAAATTTACAGCTACTTGTCACGTTTTAATTTTGTCTACGCTGGTTTTTGAAGCAAAAGTAAAAACCAAAATTTAAGCATGGCTCTTTGGAAAGAAAACATTGAAGTTTGCCTCATTTATCAAATCAAGGCATCGAGCTAAAAGCTAAATTTAAAGTTCAAAATCAATCAATTTATAGAGAAAACAATACACTAACAGTTGACAGTTGAAATTTTGTATACAGTTTCTGCTAAGAAATTTATATTATTTAAGAAGTGTTATAAAAAAGCGACATGATAAAATGTAATTGAATAAAAAAGTGTACAAAAAATTAAATACTTTTAATCTTGGTATTGAATTGTTCAATTTTTCTAGTACTTGATTATTTTCATTTTAGTAAATCTCTTAATAAGTATTTGAAGTTTATAACCTGTGTACCTGCGAACGCAGGTAGCCCGGCCTTTGTTTTTGTTTTTGTCATTAAGAAGCTTTGTTCAAACCGAGTTCTTGCTTTAATTCCTTTATCACTCAATAATAGGAATACATTGCTACAAATTGAGAAATGGTATAAAAAGAATCAAGTTATTTAATTAAAAAAAATGGTATTATGTAAGAAGAGAAATGATATTTGAACATCCATTTTGTGACAACTTTTGCTACAATTTTCTCTCTCATACTCACATTATTTTTTACTTTATCTCTATTGCTTTGATTTTCGTGCAATACCTATTTTTTCTTTGCAAATTATAGTTGTCCCCGTAAGTTGTCAATTAAAAGTTGTTCAAATAACACTCCTCGTGTAAGAAATATAAAAAGGACAGGGTGACATTAGGTGAGGTCTAAATATCACCAATACTCCTCACACCTCAAAATTAAGTAATGGCTAGAAGAAATAGAGAGGAGCTAATTCATATTATGTAGTCATTCAATAGCACATGATGGTACGAATGTTTGACAGTACCCAACACTCGCTCATCATGACTGGTTGCGTCCTTTAACTGAATCCAGAAAATCAAGTTGCAATTCATATTATAATACCATAAGCATACTATTTAAGGTACTATGTATAAGTAAAATTTATTATACAATATACACCACTGAGGTGGGATGCGAATCCCAAATGCCCTGTAACGATACGAAGTTACAGACATATGAATTGTAGCCCATTATTTTATCATCCCCAATCCCTCAAGCAAACTCCTGATATACTGGACTCAACTCAAGTTGCTCTGCCATTTTCTCCAAGATATCCTTCAGAAGTTTTGCCAGCTCTTCTTTATCTAATTCTACTCCATCTTTCTCTTTGGCTACATCAGCAAAAACAGAATCATAGAAAAGAGCAGCTGCATCGCCAGCTTCAGATAGTGGTAAACCCAACTCCTTAGCGTTTCTCTCAAGGAAGCTCCGTATTATTTCAGTGCTTCCTAGACCATCCTTTGCAATGGCTTTTTCCTGTAATGCCTTCTCTACAAAGCTGTTTAACTCCTTTTCATTAGCCAATAGCTGCAGCATTGTCCACAGCATAAGTCGGTAAATAAGAGTTGGTTGGATCGAAGAGCTCAAGATGTCACAGAAATCGCAATCAATAAATGTAAGTTATTTTGTTAACTTCTAAAACCATCTCAAAGTCTCAAACAACTATTGGGAAGTAGGAAGCGGTACAATCTTTGATAGGTGTTTTAAGTTTTTCAATTATGATGATATGTTTTTTAGCTAAAAACAAAAAAGATGTCCAGCATTCATGATTTGCAAAATGTAGATGCTGTGGTATAGATATAAAAAACAATACAGGATTGAATAATAATATTTTTTAAATAATCTACAAAAATACCTGTCTTATCTTGGAGCCATTTATGATTTGGATATTCTGGATGAAAACAAAATTCTTTTTGGAAAGCTCCACCTCAAGATCTTGTATTACAGACTGCAGAAGCTGTGCAAATTGTGCCTGGCCCAGCTCTTCTTCTCCATCCGCTCCATGTTTTTTCAACAAGTCATTTAGCTGAGGATATTCTGCTTATTTATGTTAAAAAGGTCAGTTTCACCAGACCAAGGAAAAAGCATGCATAGTAATGACAAATTAAACAAATCCTACTATTCACAATACAACACTAATAGCAGCCAGTTTTAAATAATGGAAAATATAGGTCAAAGTTTCCTCTGTACAGATATAAATTTGTGCATCTCCACACTGTTAATCAAACCAATTGCAACATAGAAAACGGCAAATAAGACAATAACACATATGATGGACAATCAGCACAAAGCACATAAAGTTACACCCATATTTCCAATAACGAGTAGTGCTAGCAACACTCTCTTTTGAACACTCTCTTTAATACTAACTCCCTAATTGGGTTAAATTAATATGGGTCATACATTTTGAAAATGGAACCCACATAAAGTGGTGGGACATACATTGGTTTCACCCAATAAGAGAGAGTGTTTGAAAAGAGAGTGTTGCTAGCGTTCCTCTTCCAATAACATAGCACTTATGAGGATATGAAAGCCTTGTTCATTTTGGGAGCAAAACAAGCAGAAGCCAGATCTCAACTATAGAAATCTCAAGGCAATTCAAAGGAACAACCAACTTTTTGGTGTTCTATTTAAAATTTGGAAGTTGCCTTATCCATGATGTGTTGGGAATGAAAAGAGAGATCAAAACAATCACTACTAGTTGGCATCATACGATCAAACATAATTTATTTTGCTTTCAGGATTTAATATTTTAGTTTCCTAAAGGAAGAAAGAGTGAAGACAGAGCAGGAACCAGTTGTTCATGACAAGAAAAAAATTCCATGAACAAAACAAACCCCGTTTGGATTGGCTTATTTTTGAGCTTATGAAAAATAGCTTATGCAAATAAATAATTTTTTATGTTAATTCATAAGTTCTAACAAATGAAAATTGTATCTTCATAAGCTGTTTTTTCATAAACTTCCTTAACAAGCTTATGGATAATACATAAAAGCTTATTTATTTGCATAAGCTCAAAAATAAGCCAATCCAAACAGTCTTTGATATTTATTTGTCTAAACTACATCCATCAGATTAAAGATTAAGTTTTTACTTTGAAGAAAACAAAAAGGCATAAAGTACATGTTAATCAGGATGAAACAGGAATCAGTGAACTTTGATGCTTTACAACATAGTTTTGAGGGCCATAGAAACAGGATATCAAATTATCAATAATAATGATATGAATAGGCAAACACTGCACGACATCAATCAAAACAACCATAAGGTATCTATTGCTTGCCGATTCAGTTGGAAACAAGAACGAACCAGAACGATGAAAAAAACAAACAAAATCTTCAAGCTCAAAAATAAAGTGAACCTGAGAAAGGAGGAACTCCCATGTCGACACCCATCTGAACAAGAGCATTTCGAATTTGGCTCTTGCTGATTTTCCCCTTGTCTTCAACATCCAAGTCAGTGAATAGATTTTCTGCTAACATTGCAAAATCATCCTCGTCCTCAAATAACAAACGAAGAGTACTTCCATCCAAGATAGATATTACAAGTGGATTATCTGTAGATCAATACAAATCCAATATAAGCAGTATTATATTTAGTCTCTAAACTATCACTCTCTCACTAATTTAGTCCATGAACTATATAAATATAATAAGCAGTCCATAAAGTATATGAAATCCGTCAATTTATTCCCTAAAGTATATGAAATTCTGTCAATGTAGCCCCAAACATCTTAATAACAGGGACTAATTGGATTGGTTTATTTGAGCTTACCTACTTTGTGAGACTCTTTAGGAACTTATGAAAACAACCTATAACGTGTTCATAAGCTCCTTTTAGCTTATTTTCACAAGTTATCCAAGATAGCTTATGAAAATAGCTTACAGCTTATACAAAACAATTAACATATTTTATCTCTTTGTTATAAAAATAGCTTATACATCAGTGATAAGGACTTATGCTCTAAGATACAAATTTAAGTCGTTTATCCAATCAGGAACTACGTTCCATATGCAAAAGAAAAGAATGATTAACAAATGCAGTAATTTTTTATTCCTAAGCAAGGTCAAATCCAAGTCCACCAACTAAAATTATCTAAACAATGTTTGAGTCCAAATTAGATAAACACGTTTTAGGATGATTATTAGCCAAATAGAGAAGAAAATTATAAAAATCATTGCAATCAAACAAAACTAAATAATATAATCAAAATCACGGATCGATAATAGATATTTATAATAATGCATAATGATGAGAGATAAGAAACCTTTGAGTTCATCCGCGATGGCGGCGATGTAGAGTTTAAGAATTACAGAGGCCTTAGCAGGTTCGTACTCAGTCTGAAGGGATAAGACAGCATAGGCATCGGAGTTATTGCGGCGGAGGCGGTTGAGAGCAGCGGATTTAAGAGGATCAGGTAAAGGAAGATCGAAGAAAGAAAGAGAAGCACGTGAATGAGCAATGTGGAGTAATTGAGCTCCGGTGACAGGACGATCGAAGACGGTGGAAGATAGATCAAGGTCTCTGAGGTTAGTTCCGTCAAGTATCTGCAACTGAAACGCTCCTCCGTCTGACATTTTCGTTTGGTTTACGGTTACGACTTTGATTTGATGGAAACTTAGGGAGTACTATTAATCAATTCAATTCAATTCAATTCAATATTCAATCTTCTCCCCCTTACTACGCTTTTCTGTCTCTTTCTCCTAACTTTAATCAAACTATATGCCCAAATAACACACTTAAATAACGCGTTTTCTATTCAATTCAATTCAATGGACTACTTACTTTCTCAAAATATTTTCAATTTTTATTTTATAATAATAAACTTAGTATATTCGGTAATATCGACATTTTTTTTTTGGGTTAAATAGTATAGTTGTTAAAAATCCATCTTTTAAATGAATAAGTAAGGTATACCGACATTGTTCTATTATATCTCTTTTGTCTCAATCTACAAATTCTCTAGTTGTTGTTTCGCTACCACCGTGTTGGTGCTCTTGGAGGCTCCTTTTGTTCGTTTTTCTGTTGCTGTGTTGTGTTTGTTTTTGTTGGTGTTGTGTTTGTTGTTCCTAGATTGGGGAGGGTTCATACTTGATTTTTTAGCGGTGGATTGTTTCGTAAATCCGAGAGGGTCTATTGTGTGATTCAAAAACCCGTAAGGGTCTGGGTCGTTTAACCCGAAAGGGTCTGGTTATTGGCGTATCGAACTCATCCCTCGATCTGAGTTTTTACGTGTTGTTTTGCTTAAAAGGGCATGTTATGCTTGCTATTAGCAGGGAGTTGTTGGCATTTGGATTTGTTACCGTGTTGGCTGTCGATCCATTCGCCATTCCTAAACTCCGGCTGTTCTTGGCATATTCTCACTTTTCATACTTTTTTGTAACCTGGTTTCGCACCCATAGGCGGGTTCGCTGGGTTGTGCCTGTGATTAATGTTTTTTTGTTAAGAACATATTAGAGTTGATCTATTTGGATTGTTTTCTCACGATGTATTCCCAATTTGGTTATTCCTAGGTCAGGTCGCATGCTCCCCAGTCTCTGTAACTCTTTCTTTTTATTTTATATATTTTCTCTTTTGCTTAAAAAAAATGTATGGTTTTGAATTTGAGATTTTTTACGTTATTTGTGTGCAATTTTGTAGTAGTATTTATCACTTCATCAACAAACTAAAAATTAATTGCAAACAAAGAAATGGTAGATTCATGTGGTAACGATTGTTCCTTCAAAAAAAATATGGTAACGATTGTACAAATTTGAAAGAAAGTATTTTAAAAAACAAATAAATTATTGATTTTACATTTTCAAATTTCTAAAAATACTAGAATTATATTCCAAAGTGTACTAAAAATGGGGAGGAATAAATTGGATATATATTCTTATATTTTAGGTGAAATGGAAATTAAAATAGTTGAAGATAAAATTGTTCTTAAACGTCTTTATGAACATAACTCTGTTAGTATGAATATTGTACTATATAACAAGGGTCGGAGTTCGAATTTCGAGTTCCACGTTTATTTATCTTAAAAGTGATATTTTAGTCACTAAATTACTTGACCAAAAAAATGTGGCCTTAATGTAAGTTTTTTTTTTGTTCATGTAGCCTATGGCAAGAATTTCACCTTTTTTTAATTTAAGGTTAATAAGTGGGAGTCCAATCCCTGCATATATTATGCGATGTTTCTATCAAGTGAGCTTAAACATAGACAAATGTAAGTTTTTTGAGCTATGCATTGGACAAATGTAAGTTTTTTATAATGAAATTATTCAAAAAAATTTAGGGGAAAATTATTCAATATATAATGTTATGTTTTCTTTTGACACGATATATAATGTTATGCTTTTTTCCCATAGAATATATATAAATTTATGTTTGATTTTACAAATATAACCTAACTTGATAAGTTAATTAGATAAATGATTCAAAAAATTGTGGTTATATGTTTCCTACTCCTTGGGATAACGACGGGAATGAAGGTAGTGTGCCGTGTTATGCTTGTTGCTTCAACGAAATGTTTTTCTTTCACGGAATCTTAACGAACCTTTGAAACTCAAATTTGCTTTCTTTTTTTCTTTTTTAAGAATCAAAGAGGAAAAAAAGAACGAGCTTGCTTGAATAAAGGATCCGTTTATTTTATGAAAATATTTTATATTATTTTAATTTGTGTAAGTTTTATTTATTTATAAGAAAAGAAATACTCTTAAAATGAAAATTGTCTTATATTTTCAATCCCAACGAAGATAACAAAATTGTTATTTCTATTATTTCTTTAAATGTATCAATTGTTATTTCAATTAATGAACATGTAAAATAATTTTACCGACGTATTAGTTAAACTTTATAAAAATGTTAAAGGAATATACAAATCAATCAATAAATTCCTACATTCTAACGAAAGAAAAGAAAAATCATTGAAAGATTAATAAGCTACCCGACAAGCAACAAAAAGCAAGTCTTCGGTGCGACCTTTTGGCATATCTGGAAGCATAGAAATAATAAGGTATGGATCAATGTCACCAAAACAGTGTTGGGGATGATAGAGCATGCATCCAATTTTTTCTTTGTGAACGTTTACTAACATAATTTCACATTAACTTAATTATTTTTCTATGCTAATATTTATTTAATTGTGTTGGTGATATTTTAGGGGATCAAAATTCAATGCACTGTGTGAAACGACAATATTACAAAATACCAGTCTATGTTATTGTAAAAAGATAATATTAATCTGCGTTAATTGATGTAATATGTTATGAGATAAAAAATATCTTAATTTCTAATAACAACCATAAATTTAAACCAACTTCCTATGAATATAGAATATTTTATAAAACTCTAACCATTGTTAAGCCATGTAATTTTTTTAAGTAGTTAGTTTATATGTCTTTTGTCTATTTATTCGTTATACTTTTTTTTGGGTAACCATGATATAGGTTCACAAATTCCACCATCGTTAGAGATGACTAATCTTCGCTAGGAATCAGTGGAGCACAAAAGGCGAGTTCTTCCATTTCAATTGATTTTTTTTTCTCATACGCATGAGCCACGAAACAAACCCATGACCACATATTTAAAGGGACCCAAAACTCTCACCACTTTGATTAATTCATTATTGATTTTGTTACACTTTTTATTCTTGCATTGGACATTCATCTCACCATTTATATTTATTTTTAAGATATTATTATAATTGTGAATTTAAATAAATTCAATTTAATATACTTACACATGTATTAGTGCACACAAACTTATAACTTATTTAATATCTTACCCGGGCGCCGGGGCTCTAAACTAGTATAACAAAAAAAGATGGTTTATTTACACTTTTAGCCCCTACAAATAAGGGGGTTTTTAAGTTTGGTCCCGATATTCTTTAAAAAAAAAAGTTTGGTCTCGGTATTTGTTAATTATTTCAATTCTTCACTGCAAAATTTAATCGCTTAAAATTTAGTCCCTCAACTCAGTTAATCTCTGTTACGTCACTGATTAGCTGACGTGGCACTGCTGATTGGTTGATTCACTTGCTGACTCATCAAAATTTCATGTGAACAGACCAAAATACCCTTGAGACTTTTGGACAAACACAAAATTACTAATTTGTCCCCAAGTTCATCTTCTTCACCAAACTCATCTTCTATATTGTGATTTGTCTCAATCTTTCCCTAGATAGCAGAGAGTTCCCTTTGTTTGTCTCATTCTCATCGGTTAATATTGTGATTCCACCGACTTTGTGTTGAAGATGAACCATATGCCTTTCAATTTCATACTTCAAAAACATTGGTAAAAATGGATTCTAGGGACTAACCGATAAAATCCTAGTTTTAGTATAGGAATTCTAATGATTTAGAATAGAAGTCGGTACAAAAGAGATATCATGTGAAATGGTGTTGAGTGGGAGTTTTAGGGTTTTAGAGAGAAAAAGATGATTGTTGAATATTCATTGATTACCAAGTGAGACACAATGCCTTCTTAAATACAACCAACAAGGCTAAAAGAGTAAAATGATAAAATGACTTATAGTAAAACTAATATTTAAAATAAGCTAATTCACTAATACTTGTTTACTAATACTTTATTCCTGTAACAGAAGCCGCTGATGGATTAAATCTCTTTTTGCTTTTCATCCGTTCATGAATTAGTCTTAGAAAATCATGCATGCGAGACAATGATGGTTTTAACTCTAGACATAAAACCATCTGGTTCATTGGATTAAAATCACTTGATATGCTCTTGTTTGATTTCCTCCAAGAACCTCGTCTTCACAATGATTTATTTTAAAAGTTTATTTTCTCCCTACTAACAAATAAAATTTAACACAAATTTCAAAAATAAAATAAAAGTCAGTTTTTCCACTTCAAAATCCGGGAACCTTGACAAAAGTGTGACTCTAATAAACTTTAATATTACTCTTCACATCTAGATTTTTTTTTTGTTGAGAGAATCTTCACATCTAGAATTTGTATGTGTCTAATTCCCACACGGTCATGTTTAACATCACTCTGATATCACGCAAACTTGAAAATTTGGTACTGTAGGTGTGAAGTTAACGTCCATATTAATAGGAGTATAAAACATATATTACAATTTACATTCCACGGTGGTAACAACATTTATTCAAACACAAGACATTATATTAGTTAGTTAAACATATGTTACCGGTTGATTTCATACCATTTGAAGTTCACCTAATGATCTAGACTCGTGAATGGACGAGAAATCTTGTGTATCATAAACCTGATTGCGCTTAATGTTCACAAATTTAGTTGCCTCACTATGCAAGGCAAAAGCATCCTCTCCATGAATTGCCCTGTCACCCATTTGCAATGCATCACCATTAAGCCTAAGTGGTACTATAACCCTCACAATCAAGCAAATCAAACTCGTCATCACAACGTTGTAGCAAATCACAAAAACTATGGCCTCGATTTGGATCACCATCTGTTTCAAACCCGCTTGAGTTGCGCCTTTGTTTTGTAGGCCATAGGCAAGGCCAATGTATTTTTCCCAATCGGGCACCATATAGAAGAGACGGCATAGTTTAGGCACGGCAAAGAAGCCGGTGAGAATGCCGCCAAGAGCACCAGCTATGGCGTGGGTGTGGAACACTGCCATGGGATCATCGATTTTCTTTAAGAAATTAACCTTGTTGTGGAGTACCATCATCGTGTACCATGGAATACTTCCCGATATAAAACCCATCAAGATTGCTGCCCACCCCTGCACTACTCCTATTCAATCATGACAAATGTTAATTGCATCTCGAATTTATTTTATCAAGTTTGCCATAAAAGTTTAGAATTATTTGAACACTTTTTTGCAACTCAAATGTTAATTACAAATGTTAATTGCAACTCGCCATTTAATGAATGTTACACTTTTTTCCAATGATGTTATAAGATTGAAGGTGATCATAATCTTTCAACTACATAAATTTAAACAGTTAAAACCATGGTTAATTCATGATTAATGAAGTTTAACGACTGAAAGAATTGTTGTGACCGTGTGAATATGCAAAAAATTGTGTACTAGATTTGTATTGATTAGTGAAGATTGGGGACAAAGTATGTGACATTATGATTGTGTGTACCTGCGGCAGGTGTAATGCAAACGAGACCAGTGATCATGCCCTGTACGGCGCCAAAGACATTAGGCTTGCCAAAGTAGAAGGTATCCAGCATGACCCATACCATGATGCTAGCAGCAGTGCACACGTGTGTGTTAAGGACAGCAAGAGATGCAATGGTACTAGCCACAAATGGAGCTCCACCGTTGAATCCACTCCAACCCATCCAAAGCAGTCCTGCGCCTGCAAGCACCATTATCATGTTATTTGTTGCTGCTGGAAATGGTTCCCTGTCCTTCTCTGCTCGAGGACCCACCTATTGATCATACACCATCATCACATGCAAAAAGTCAGTCAGTAAAAATTAATCAATTTAAGTACTTGTTGGGTTTGAAACTTTAAAATAACAGAAGTCTATATTAAGCATAGTCCAACCCTCGTAAAATCAGCACACATATTATTACATTTTTTTTCATTTTTTTTAAAACACCAATATTAGTAGTATTTTCTTTATACTAGGGTTTGAATTTGGGCGGACGAACTTCATAAACTCTCAAGTCAAATTAGTTGAAATGATGTAGATCAATATTAGTAAATGAGTGTCCTGTTATATATAGCACTACTCAGCTTGAAATACGGGTCACTCAATCTCGATCCAACGATTATCAATCTTCCGATGGAATGACATGGGAATTGCGGACAATAGTCAACCCAAATTTAAATAATTTAGTTCCTGCTAAGATATTTATTTCATAGTGTACTTTTATTGGGCAATAAGGTATCAAATTAGATAACATTGAAAAAAAGAAGTTAGGAAATGAGTGGTGTTAAATGCAAAGAGTGAGGAAATGAGTAGTGTTAAGATGCAAATATGAAGATAATAATCATAATATACACGTACCCAATAAGCTGCAGTAAAACCAGCAACACCAGCAGAGAGGTGAATAACATATCCCCCAGCAAAATCAATAACCCCACGTTTGGCCAACCAACCATCAGGACACCAAATACTAAAGGCAACAACAGTGTACGAGAATGTAACCCAAAGTGGCACAAACAACATCCATGCACGGATGTTCATTCTCCCAAGTAAAGCACCAGCTATCAGAATCAAAGTAAGACCAGCAAAAACACCTTGATAAAATACCATTGTAGCATTAGGAAAATTCCCCAAAAATGCTTTCCCCAACAAAAACTTTTCATCCAATGCTACATTTGGTTTCCCTAAGAAAAATATCATTTTCTCCCCAAATGACATGTGGTAAGCCCATGAAACCCAACAAAGGAGAGAGGATGCAAATGCATAAAAGGCCATGAAAGCTGAGTTTATGGCCCATGTTTTCTTCACTAGGCTTCCGTAAAGTATTACAAGCCCAGGAATGCTTTGAAGCCCCACCATTGTTGCTGCTGTTAATTGCCATGCGTTGTCCCCTTTGTTCATCCATTCTGGGCTTGCCTCATCAGGCAACAGGTTTGAAGGTAGTTCCATACTCAAATATGTTTGTTACCTTAACAAAAATAATTAAATTATTAATGTGTTCACTTTGAGGGTTTCATTCAATTGATTAAATTTAAGAGAGATTCGTGCACTATATAAATATGTGATCGATTATGTTTTACTTGGCAGAGGACATGCAATTTGTCGTTTCTATTTATTTATTAAAGGCCGGCTTCGTTGGCACTTGGCTGCAGCACAAGAACTTATTGATCAACTGAACAACAGTTAAGTAGGTTTTCCATTAAAAAAAATTAAAGTACGAATTTGCTTCATTCATGATGCTTACAACATCGAATTAATCATCTGTACCTAAAAACTTCAGTACTACTTCGAAGTTTTTGGGTTCAATAATACTTGTACTTCCTTTTTTGACAATGAGTACAACACATACAGTTATACTTGGCCTCACTTTTTAGGTTTAGCACTATTTATAACTTATACCCCTATCGATGATCAATAAATTTCTCCTTCCATTCTAACAATATACTAACAATCCCTAACCGAACGGCTTGAAATGCAATAGAGGTCATGTTCCCCTTAAAATTTTAATTGTGGAAGCTAATCTCCTAAATCTTGTGGGGTTCAAATGAGTAATATATATATGTTCTTCGAATTTTAATATTATTACATGTCAAATTCAAATTTGAGACTTTAATTAATTAAGTCAGAAAGAACATGTTTCATCTAAACAATTTTAGCTAATTTAAATTTGCTTGGTCCCCACGTCAAAATCCTGGCTCGGTAGTTGTCATCCATCTCAAAATAGGTGTCCTTTTTGCTACTCCCCTGTCTCAAAATACATGTCGTAGATTTACAGTGTGCACTATTTACATAACTTACTTTGACTATATTTTTTAACTAATATAAATACAAATGTTATCATGTAAGATGTTGTTCGATTTGTCTCGATTAATATTGTCAAAATATCAAATTTATATAATTTTTTATTATATATAATCGAAATATTAATGGTCATAATTTACGGCAACATCTATTTTGAAATGGAGGGAGTATTTTTTTTGTCTTAAATCATTTGTCTCTTTTATAATACAAATACACATTTATTATTCTTTTCCACTAACACACCCTTATTTCTTGCATTTTAATCATCTATAATTACTCTCCTAACTATAATTATCAAGGGTGTTTTAGTAAATGACACATATTTTATCATTGAAATTGACACTATTGATATTTCCGTAATACTTGTGTAAAACTCAAATGGAACACTAATATGAGACGGATGAAGTAACAAATAACATTTGTCTATAGACAGAAATTCATATTTTTCTATTAAAAAAACATTGAAGACCTTTTCGTTCAAACTTCTTTTTTTTTTTTTTGGGTGAAGTGACCTAGTTACTAGAAATTTATCTCTTAAGATGATAAACGAATCTTTGAATTCTAACATTCCACACATATATTATATAACGTCAATGTCAACTGAACTAGACTCACCCATATTTTCTTCCAAAACTTTAGCAGTTGAATGTACTCCACAGGAGCCCATGGGAGCCATGGCTCCCCCCACTTTAAAAAAAAATTATAAAGAAAAAGACCAAAACACCCCTCATATTTTTGGATATTTCCAGTCTGGCAACCCCACCTCCTAAGACCATAACTTATGATTCAACCGCGATTTCGAAACAAACTGCACTCACAACACAACAATCAACATGTCTCTCAAAGCCTTAGTCTATCATGTTGTACATATCTCCCTGTCCATAAGTCTCTCTCGTTGCATACATCTGTGGTATCTCCGTCTCTCAGAGTCTCTCTCGCTCTCTATCTGAACAATGAAACGAATCCCTTCATTCTTCAAGACTTCAGGTTTGTTTGTTTCCTCTTTGCAACAGTTGAAAGAAACCCTTCATCATTACAGTAGGCTGATTCTCGAAGGCTAGGATAGGCTATCTTGTTGGTATATATTAATTTGGATCTTTAGTTTTGTGTTGATGTTAATTTTGGATGAAAATTCTATACGACTTTTATGAATTTCAATTATAATATTTTGGATGAAATTGTATATGACTTTTATGAATTTCAATTATATTTAATTAATATTTGCCGCTCCCTTCAATATTTTGGACAAGATCCGCCACAATATAAAATTTTCTATTTTAGTTTGTTAACATGTGTCTGATGTCATAGGTTAACAATGACCTTTCTTCTTCTTTTTTCTCTCCTATTCTCCTAAAAAAGTAATGTGAGAGTATAAATTACGTAAGATGATGCATCATTGATGTTTTTTTTACAGAAGGATGCATTGATGCTAACGCCTAACAGTACAGAGGTCGTGGCATATATGCAAAAATTTTATACGGGGTATAAATCAAATTGGATTTATTTATTAAAAAAATGCATCATTAAGTAAATATTTTTTAGAAATCACAATCAGTTAAAAAATGTTTTAAAAACTGCATTTTTTGAGCTTGTTAATCAAACCAAATTTCGTTCTAACTTGTTGCTTGTGCTTTTTCGGTTCTACTAGGTAAGGCTTTCTATCCCTCTAATGTTTTATATTAATTTCCATTTTAATCCATTCAAGATATCGCAGATGGATTTACAGTTTACACTCCATTTACTTAAAAAAAAGATTGTTTGTGCTTTTTTGATTTGGTGTTTTTTAAAAATAAAAATTGAATATTTAAGCGGCTAAATCAGCTGGGGAAAAAAACCGAGCAATGTAAGAGTGACAATTTCATCTAATAATCCACCATTCATCCATTCAATAATGCATCCAATGTTCCATTTAAAAAGATGGATGAATCGGGTTCAATCCTTCCATTTAAAAATATAGATGAATTAAAACCATCCAATTTACTTTAAAAATCTAATCAATCTCTTCAAATGTTAATACAATTCTATATTGGATAAAATTTGACATAAAAAAGTCTATTAAATAAAAAATATATAATTTATTTAAATTGATTTTATTAAGGAAAAAAACAGAAAAAAAATGAAAACGAAAAAATTCTTTTTTATTTAAAGTTTAATATTTTATGAAGATATTAAAAACTGGAAAAAAGAAAAAGAAAAAAGAAATAGGCCACAATGGCTGTCGGAGCACTGTCACCGGTAATTGTCGCGGGTCTCCAGAGCTTCACCGATTGTCATTGTAAAATCACCAGAAAGCTAGTGTTTGTCGCCAGAACTATGTTGTACACCACTGTTGGCCGCCACCATCTGCCACTAGAAAAATAAAAATAAAAACTGGAAAAAAGAGAGGCCACAATGGCTGTCAGTGCACTGTCAATTATAGCGGGTCTTTAAAGCTTCACCGATTGTCATTGTAAATTCCATGAAAAGCTAGCGTCTGCCGCCATAACTTCGTTGTACACCACCATTAGCAGCCACCATCTGCCACTAGCATATTTAAGGTATTAAATTATTTATTAAAATTATATAAAATGAAAGGACGGAAAATTATATTGTTTGTAATTAGGTCATTCTATTACATGATTATTAGTTCTGAGACTAATGAAAGAACTTAATTACAAAATATATATTAGTTCGGAGACTTGGAACAAGACAGTCTTTTGTAATGTCCATGCTAAGGTCAAAGAAGCTGAACAAAGATTAATTGGCATTCAAAATGATATTGATACCCTTGGTTACAATGACTTTTTATTTGATCAACAGAAAGCTGCACAAATTGAATTGGAGTTTGCCTTAAATATGGAGGAAGATTTCTGGAGAGAAAAATCTACAGTTACATGGCACTCTGATGGGGACAGAAACACTAGATACTTCCATAGGTTATCCAAAATCAAAAACACCTTTAAGCTGATTAACTCCATCAAGGATGGGGAGGACATGATTACTGACCCAAAGATAATATCAAGTCACTTTACAAACCACTTTAAAAATATTTTTTCTACTAACATTATTGTGCATGATTTGCAGGTTCAAGATTTACTAGAAGGAACAATTCAAACTATGATCAATGATGAGATGAATCAGTTGCTCACCAAACTCCCTAATCAACTTGAGATTCACAAGGTTATGCTTGATATGAACAAGGATGGGGCCCCAGGTCCTGATGGTTTTGGCGTTATTTTCTACCAAACCTTTTGGGACATTATCAAAATAGATGTGACCAATACAGTCTTAGAATTTTTCAAAAGAGATTGGATCCTCCCAAATTTTAATGCTAACACTATTGTTCTTATTCCTAAGGTACCTGATGCTTTAAATGTAGGGCAGTATAGACCAATAGCTTTAGCTAATTTTAAATTTAAGATTATCTCTAAGCTTTTAGCTGACAGACTGGCTCCTTTAATGAAGAGCATCATTTCTCCAGAACAAAGAGGCTTTATACAAGGAAGGAATATTAGAGACTGTATTTGTGTTACTTCTGAAGCTATCAATCACCTTCATCATAAAGCTTTTGCAGGTAATTTGACTTTCAAGGTGGACATATCTAAGGCCTTTGACACCCTATAGTGGAGGTTTTTAGTTAGTGTCCTGAATAAATTTGGTTTCAATCACCAATTTTGTTCTTGGATTCAGACTATTCTTAACTTAACTACTCTATCAATTTCTGTAAATGGTAAGCAAAATGAGTATTTTCATTGTAAAAGGGGAGTTAGACAAGGCGATCCTCTTTCACCCCTTTTCTTTTGTATTGCTGAGGATGCCCTTAGTAGAAATATCTCAAAACTTGTTGAGCAAGGCAAACTGGACCTTATTAAAGGCTCTAGATCTATTAATGTTCCTTCACACTCTCTATATGCAGATGACATCATGATTTTTTGCAAAGGCAAAGTCTCTTCAATACAAGCTCTAATGGATCTTTTTAATTCATATGCTCTTGCATCTGGCCAGATCATAAATCCTGCAAAATCTACTGTCTTTTATGGTTCCACCTCCACTGCTAGAATTGATCATATCTCTCAGCTTATTGGTTTCAACAAAGGTTCCTTACCTTTTGTCTATTTAGGAGTTCCCATTTTCAGAGGAAAGCCCAAGAAATCTTATCTGCAACCCATTGCTGACAAAATTAAGAGTAAACTCTCAGCTTGGAAAACTTCACTTCTTTGTATTGTTGGCAGAGTCGCTCTTGTGAAGAGTGTTATCCAAGGTATGTTGATCTATTCCATCTCTATTTATTCTTTGCCAAAACAATTGTTAAAAGAAATGGAAACCTGAATAAGAAATTTCATTTGGAGTGGGGATATAGCTAAGAGGAAGTTGGTAACGGTTTCTTGGACTAATGCTTGTAAACCAATCTTAGAAGGAGGGTTAGGCATATGTTCTTTATGCACTCTAAATGATTCTGCTAATTTAAAGTTGTGTTGGGAGTTTTTTAATTCATCTGAAGACTGGGCTAGGGTTTTGAGAAGCAAAGTTCTGAGAGGTAGGAGAGTAATTTCTCATCATATATTTTCTTCATTGTGGAGTAGTTTCAGATCAGAAGTGGGCACCATTCAGGATAACAGTTCTTGGATCATTGGTTCAGGAGAAAACATTAATTTTTGGTTGGATAATTGGTGTGGGGATTCTATTGCTAATCATCTTAATCTTCCTCAACATCTTCAGTCAAACCTCACTGCTATGGTTAGTGATTTTATTGATAAAATTTTCAGTGGAGGTTTCCTCAGGGGGTTTCTCTTATTTTTCCAGCCATTACACAACTTGTATCTCAAGTAACTCTACCTTTGGAAGATAGGCAGGATAACCTGGCCTGGAACCACAGTAACACAAGTGAACTTTCTTTCAAAGACTCTTTCTTATTCAAATATGGTGTTGGGCAGAATGTTCCTTGGGCTAAATATGTCTGGAGTCCTGATATTCCTCCATCTAAGTCTTTCTTTGTGCGCCCACTGATGAGAATCTCATGCTCAGAGGCTCTTCCTTACCCTCTATGTGCTCTTCTTGCAATTCTCAAGCTGAATCTTCCTATCATATGTTTTTTGAATGCCCTTTTTCTATTCAACTGTGGAACTGGCTGGCTACTATTCTTAACTTTGCCATTCCTATTACTTCATGGTCTGACATCTTGAAAATCCTTGATAGAAGATGGTCTCCTCAATGTAAAGTGGTGATTCAATCTTGCTTGATCAATCTCATTAATATGATCTGGTTTAACAGAAATCAAGCTAGGTTCTAGGACAAGAAGATGCATTGGAAATCTGCCATTAATATAATTATTGCAAATGTATCTTTATCTGGTAACAAGACTAATAAATTAGCTGTCGGTGATATGCTTGAGTTTACAATTTTGAAAGCTTGCAAAGTCATGGTAAAGCCACCTCAGGCTCCAAGCATCAAGGAAGTTTTATGGTCTCGTCCAATTAATACATGGATCAAAGTTAACACTGATGGAGCCTCTACAAAGAATCCAGTCAAAGCCTCTGCTGGGGGAATTTTTAGAAACTCTGAGGGAATTTGCATTGGTTGTTTCACTCAGTTTCTCGGTAATGTTAATGCTCTTCATGCTGAATTAGTTGCTGCCATGACTGCAGTTGAGATTACTTCCTCAAGAGGTTTCACGAACCTTTGGTTGGAATCCGATTCTCAATTGGTGATTTTAAGTTTTAAATCCAATTCCGTGGTGCCTAAGTAATAGATGGAAAAACTGTCTTCCTAGAATTAGATCTATGAGATTTTTTGTTTCTCACGTTTATAGGGAAGGTAACACTTGTGTAGATAGACTTGGTAACCTTGGTCTTTCTTTAGATTCTAATGTTTTGTTTTGGTCTGATGACATCCCTGAATTCATTAGGGGGAGTACATTATGAATAGGTTGGGAATGCCCAATTTTAGATTCTTTACCTTTTGAAAAGGTTTTGGTATAGTCCCCTTTTTCTTTTTGTACTTCTTTTTTGGTTAATAAGTAAACCATTTTAAAATTACACGAACTATAATTTTTCTTAATAATGTTCTAAATAAAAAGTGGGTATCTTAAATATTCTATATCATCAAATTTATTATATTAAAAACATTACTCTCTCTTTCACTTTTTAAATGTCATTTTTTAGAAAATTTGTTCATTTTTATTTTTCATTTTCAATTTTTAAAGTAATAATAATATTTTTTCAACACTAATTATTTATTGCAAAAAGAGAAATAAGTGAAACAATATAATAAATAATTAAGGATACTTTAGAAAAAAGATGTAAAATATCACAATAATAATCAAATTTAAAGATTATTTTTTGTGTGTAAATACTAAATAACATTCAAATGATAACTTGACCCTTCCTTCAAAAAAAAAACTTGACCCAAAAAAAAAATTCAAATGATTATAAAAAATGTTACAAAAAAAGTGATAATTTAAAAGAGTGGAGATAGAAAAGTTATTTGTAATCCCCGTGAGCTTAGCTCAGTTGGTAGGGATATTGCATATTATATGCAGGAGCTAGGGTTCGAACCCTGGACACTCCACTTCTTCACAATTTAATTGTGTGAGCTCTAGCCACTAGGCTACTTGACCAAAAAGAAAGAAAAGTTATTTGTAAAAGTATTCGTTCAAACTTTTCTTAATAATCAATTAATGTCAATATAGATTAGTCAAATAAACAAACAATTTTAATATCTGCATTATGAAATGATAAGAAATGCCAATTCTCCTCTACTGAATTTCAATGTCGGTAACAAAAAAAAAAGACATTTCAACGTTCAACAATATACATTCTACGTGACGAAAGGAGTAGGATAGTTAAAAATTTCTAGTGTGGTGGTATGGTCGCTTTGGATGTTGAGAAATAGTGTAATTTTCACGAGTTTGAATTTGTTTTATTTATCTCCTCTATATTTACCGTCCATTTATGATAAATGTAGACCTAAGTGAAAAATTAGTGAACCTCAAAGTTTATTTATTAAAATAGGCCTCTCAAACCTATCACTTTGTTTATCTCTTTCATAAATGAAGAAAATCCGGGTTCAATTTTCACACGGGAGAGATGGTGAATTGTCGATTCTTGCTATGTTTCATGAGAATGATTCATGACTTTGTATATACGAAGGCTTTTTTTTTTTGGTCGAATATATACGAGGGCTAAAAGTACTAACTTTTAATATATCCATAATGATGTTTATATCTCGGATTGTTTATAAACAACTAAAATTGTAATATATTGAAATATTTATGTACTCTTATCAATATATATTTTGTATTTGCTATGTCGTTGGGAGGAATTGATGGGTTAAGAAATAAAGTGATAATATTGGTCTCAAAAAAAAAAAAAGTTCGATTTCCACCTCCAATGAAATTCTAATAAATTAATAATGTTATTTTTGAGACATTAATAAATTAACATACTTTGTTTAAAGAAAATGTTTATTGAAATAATGATACTGCATAAAATTTAAACCAAGTTTCAAAAGGAAACACTACTTCTCATCCCCTAAACTTTTGTACATAGAGGGAAAAAGGTGGTGATCAATTTCATATAAGAAAATATTACATAATGAAACTATATAGGCATCTGGCAGGCTTACAAAATTATACTATATTTAATATGTTAAAAAGGTTAGTGAGGTACAAGAGATTTTCGTTAAAACAGGGAAGAACAAAGATATTTTTGGGAAAAAAATAAATAAATCTAGAAGAGAGAATATTGTGGCCACGTGAGTCTTTTTTTGAGTGTTTTAATTTCAACCATATGTTTTAATATGATATTGAAACTAACTCTTCTCATTCTCATATTAGAGATTCATTTTTCCAAGAGATATGTAATGTGTTGTTGACACACATATATAATAATATTCTAGTTATATTTAATTTTCTTAATAAATTCAAAGTTACATAATTAAAATTACATGAATTTCAAACCTACAACGTACGTAATGAAGCACGTCCTTACCTTTTTTTCGTACATTTGTTTGGTCAAAGCAACCCGTCCAATATGCATATATATTTAAGAAATTGACATCATACATAGCTCTCTCCTAGTTTTTTCCTCCCCCTCGTAGACCCTCACCTTTTTTGTCCTTAAATGTATGTTGAGCACCTAGAATTACTATATAATAACTACATAGTTCCCCAAATTATTTATCTATCTTTTTATAGTTTTTATCTGCTTAAAATATTCTATAAAAGGGATATATTTTATTATTATATTAGTTAGCATGAGCGAAGTCCTGAGGGAAGAGCAGATTGATGAGTTTCTGGAAGCCTTCTCTCTTCTTGACAAAGATAGAGATGGTAATTAATTCCTACATTATATTATAACCCTTCTTTCTTAGTGTAATTTGCCAGCTTAACTTTTTTTCTTAATTAATTTGATTATATTATATTATATTTTAAAGGTTGCATAACCATTGAAGAATTAGGCACTGCAATCAGATCATTAGGTGAAAATCCTACGTTGGAGGTGTTGCAAATTATGATGAACGAAGTGGATACGGACAGAAACGGAACCATAGAATTCCGAGAATTCTTGAACCACATGGCAAGAAAACTGAAGGTGAGTGAAAATTCAATTTGACTATCTCATGTCAATTTAAATCCTCCACTGCATTTATTTTAAAAGGTTGAGATTTAATTGGACGGTCACAAGAGAAGTTTTAATCATGGGGTGGATCCGGTGCTTCACAAAGGGTGCACCTGCGCATCATGAACTTAGATATTGCACCGATATTCCTAAACTTATGTATTCTGACTACCTTGAATTATTTAGTTTGCACCTTAAACTTAAAAAAATTGCATTTGGACATCAAATATTTCTCACCTCATTTATGATGATCTAATAAACATTTATACTTTTCTAGTTTTCTTATTTTCCTTTTAAACAAAATTTTTCTTATTTGTCGTGAGAATCACGACCGTCCATTTTACTCTTATTCATTTGAACACCAAAATACATAAGTTGTGGATTGAACTCAAGACATATAAGTTGAATGTAGGGAGTTTACAATTAAACAAGAGTGAAACCCATGATTTTTTTTATGTTTTTTAATAATAGATGTTATTAAATAACATTTTTTCTCTTCTTTTATGTTTTTGTTTTATTCATTTCTTCTCCTTTTCTTTCATTTCATGGTACTATGAATATAATTATCTACTTCCTATATATTGATGATCTTAAATTCAAAGTGGTAAATATTAAGATTTACAATGTAAAAAAAAATTGTGGAAGATACAAGGAAAAAATATGCGCTTATTTTAAAAAATTTGTTATTTAATATATAAGGTAAAAAAGAAACCGTAATTTTTGTTTTTGAACAAGCAAAAATGGAATATATATTAACCTCAAAAGGCAACTCCTCTAGCACAAGATGTGCCAAAAGAATTACCAAAGTATCAGTTACACAACCATCAAACAAACCATTAAGTGATGCCCAAGCATTATTGAAACGGACTTGAACACCACCTAAATTTAATTATATATTACTTTAAAAAATGCACCTTTGATCTTGGGTCATCTTATACAAATTCACAAAGATTAATTTAATCTTTTGATCATCTTTTTATGCTAAAATGACATTTAATTTTGGATGAGGAGACTAGATGAAATTTGATGCATTTTATTAATTGTGAATTTGTATGTACCAAAAAGGAAAGTGAAGCAGAAGAGGAATTTAAGGAAGCTTTCAGGGTGTTCGACAAAGATAAAGATGGTTACATATCACCCAGTGAGGTATAATTAATTCAACATATATAATTTGTCTGTTGTAGCGTAATGAACTATATAAATAATTGATATGTGTATATGTACGTGTGAGCCCAGTTGAGGTCAGTATTGAGTACCATCGGAGAGAAGGTGACAGAGGAAGAACTGGAGCAGATGATCAAAACGGCTGATCTGGATGGTGACGGTCTCGTTGATTATCGAGAGTTCGTCAGGATGATGTTGGCTGTTTAATCACTAAAATGAAGCTCTCATTTTTATTTTTTCTGGGTGCATGAAGCTCTCAATTTTTTTTTCTCAACCCATATCTTTTATCGACTCTCACGATTTAGAAATAGATGTCAGTTAAATAATGGAATTCATATGAATTTCAGTTAAGAGAATGCATTTTAGTGCTAAAGAGAGTTAAAAAGAGTGTCTTGTACTTGGCACTCCTTTTGGATTTATTACCTATGAGTTTTATTACCAGAGTTTGCATAAATAATATGGTTAAATATTGAGAATGTTTTTAGTCTCTATAAAGAAATAAGTTGCATTTTTTAGTTTTTGTAAAATTTTCCGTCAATATATTTTATTTCCTGTAAAAAAATTCATCATTTTTTGTCCCTATAAAAATTTTCACCAGCTTTTTTGGTCCCTAAAAATGCTAAAGAAAAATGTTACAAAAACTTAAAAAATGCGATTATATTTTGTAGGGATTAAAAACAAAATTCTTGATATTTATAAAGACAAAAAATATATTTAACTTTAAATAATATTTAAGGTGGTAGATTAGTCCTTAAAAACACAGTAGATTAGTGGCAAGAGTTTCATCTTATAATCTTATGATACATTTTTGAAACAATCTTACAATTGTTATCAATGACACAAAAATTACCCAATTTCCCGCCCCATCAATCGGATTTTGCACGGAATTTAAACAAACAATTTGTGTTGTTAACATTGAGTTTATTTTGAGACAAATTTGGATGGATTCAATAAAAAAAAAACTCGTTCTAGAGAGTATAGAGGAGAAATTTAGCACACTAAATACCAAGAAGTTGAAAATTTCTAGTTTAAACCCACATTACACCGGATAAATCCAAGTATGCGACAAGGAATGTAATCAATTCAAAACTCGCATACTTTTTTTTAGGGGACAAAACTCTCATGTTTGTATGCATATCCGTCCTCTTTCATTTTTCATAAGAGTTTATATAAGGTGGTGGATCATCGGTTCAAATCATTTTTGTATAGAGAACTACTAAAATATAATCAAGTACTAGTATATGGATGCTGGTTAAATTATAATATAATAAAAAACTTTAGAGAACCAGCAAATTAAATGAAAAATGAACTCAAACCTTTTTGGTTTCATCCTTCGTCTTGATTGAATTTCGAACTTGAGATGCTTCCATTTAACAGGTGAAGCTCCAACATGATCTGTTCTTGCCACAAACTCATCCCAGACTTAAACATAAGCAAAAATATATATAAGTTTGAGACCAAACACATTTTTTTTGTTATATTTAAGTTAAGATGGAAAGTATATATACTACACCAGGAAGGAAAGAACAGATCATGCTGGCAGCTTCAACTGTCATTGGTGCACGATTCTATCCACATTGGTGGAACTTTTATCTTCTCTATCTCATTCCTTCCTCCTCTCTTCTAATTTTCAAACTTGAGGACAATGTTAAAGTAAGATGTAAATGGGAGGGTTACAAATGTTATATAGGGCATAGTATATACAAAGTTCATTGTCTTTGTTAAATATTATTGTTACTACTATAACTCTATAGCCAAGTTTGGACCATCAACGGGTATTGCCGTTTCTAGTGCCAACTCTTTTGTCTCATATAATAACGTATAGTTAGATCGCTGTCTCTCTCTTTAATTTGTTGTTTTTAATTTTGCCTAATTATTATATACATACATTTTTTACTGCCTAATTAAACCCTACATGTTTTTATTTTTGACACCAAACCCCACATGTTTTCAATTTAATGTTTAAACCCCAATGAAATATAAGTGAATAATCTATTTAAGAAACATCACTTAAGCACATTAATATTGTTTTTTCTTTTTCTTTTGCAGAATAGCCTGTTTTGTTTTTGTAATTTTTGTCCACATGTGATTGGAAATGTTTCAAACGGAATACCAAATTAACATGGTATATATTGAGATCTCTGTCCTCCAACAACCAACTCGACTCATTTGGAGTGTTTGTTAAAAAAACAAGAGATAGGATAGGACATGTATGTTTCGACAAGTGACCATTAATCACGGGTTTTGGTTATTCTCCGTTGGCTATTTGTAATTTCACAATCAATTGAGAATAAACCACTAGGAACTGAAAAGTAAAAGAAGAGAAAGATGCATGCATGTGTCGTTGTTTGTCCTATATATCTTTTATTTCACCTTTTCTTTCTGGTGAAGGTTAGGATACACAAAGCACTCTTTTTGTGTATCATACAAAAAGTTTGTTTAACCCTTGATATTAGGTGAACAGGTTTTACTTGTAATTCTTAAATGACCCCTTTTGTAGTTTAAATCATAAAACCTCCCCAAAACAACCTAATATACTACTTTGGTCTAATTAGTTTCTGCAATAATATTTATCAATGTTAAATGGTTGTCAACCAAAAATTATTTATGAAGGTAGTGTTTGAATCAGGGAGAACATGTCACCTGCACCAAATTAAGCTTCTTATTTCGTTGTTCTCACTCCCACACGTGTCCTTTTCCATCAACTTCAACATCTCTGTTGTTTGAATCTGTTGTCTTTCTTTGGTTTCCTCTGAATTTGCAATTTCCCTTCTGAGATCTGTGATTTCTTTTGTTCGTTTCTTCTAAGATGAAATATCCAATTTCAGAGCAGTTTATTGATTTCTTTTGTTCGTTAAAGAGCATATAATTGTCAATAATGTTCGTTAGAGAGATGTATGTTTATTTTGTTTTTCTTGAGCAAAATCGCATATTGGTATTCAACAAATCTACATTGAACAAAAAAGCTGATAAGATTTTAATATTAATTTTTTGTTTTTCTTGTGATACTTCTTGAGAGAAGATGCATGTTTCTTTCATTTTTTTTTAAAAAGGTATAAATGATTTGTCAAAAAATAAAATAAATAGAAGTAACAATAATTTTTTATTTAATGGTTAAGTAAACGTCATTGACTTAATTACGCAGTTTATAAGTTTTTTTTTAAAAGACAGCTTGCAAGCTAACACGATTCATTACCACTGAAAATTTTAAGCAATTCATCACAATTTTTATTTAATTTTAAAAAATTCATAATAAAATTACATATAATTTTGGGGTGACATTGTAAATACACATAATACACACAAACCTACTAAAAAGATGACCAATCTCTAATCATAACCATTGAATAAAACTAGATTTTTGACCCATGCTATCGTTTCAATTAAATTTTATGGTTAGGTTTACTATTTATTTATCAACTAAAATTGTATAAAAGTTGTAAAGAAATTATATTTGAGTGCACATGACAAAGATAATAGTATAGACAAAACCCTAGTCTCTTTTGTGAGTCGTCATCAAAACTCTAGTTTTTTTCCCTTCATCTATCAAATAGGGGTGATTTGGGGTCAATTTTTGACCCAAAATCACCCATCTAACTCGTTTTTCTCTTTCGCTTTTATTAAAATAAGTGATTTTCACATCTATTTCATTATTTTCTTTTGTGATTTCGTCGTCTTAGTGCGACGTTGTGTTGTTCGTCATCTTTGTGCGGCGTTGTTTGTCTTTCTTGCTTTGTTTAGGTATTTGCTCGGTTCAGATTGTCAGATCAGCTTAGATCCAGTGCAGATCCAATCAATGACTTTGGCGTCATCAACGTTGCAGATTCGGAGACATGGGTATTCCGGAGACTTGAATATAGTCATATGTGTAGGCATTTGTACACTGTTGTTTTATGCTGTTAACATGGATGTTGTGAGTTTGTTCGCAGATTCATCCTTTTTGTTTTTAGCGAATTTGCATTGTATCGATGTACTCTATCAATTTGAATGAATAAATATCATTTATTTTTGTCAAAAAAAAAGTATAGACAAAAAGATATGAATATTTTATATAAGGAAAATTCTATGGTGAAGTCATGAGAACGACTTTTCTGGTGAAGTTAATCCTCAAATTATATTATATCTCAATTTAATTAACAAAATGACCCTTTTCTTGAAAACTCTAATAA